>Ga0206682_10002839_pt1 | contig 15346 bp, 26 predicted proteins | sample M240m12015metaG_FD_155444 | JGI IMG/M metagenome (GOLD analysis project Ga0206682, IMG submission 155444) | Ammonia-oxidizing marine archaeal communities from Monterey Bay, California, United States - M2 40m 12015 | ecosystem: Environmental > Aquatic > Marine > Intertidal zone | place: USA... | reverse complement strand
CGAGGCCGTAGCCCAGCAACGCGAGCAAGACCTGCGCGAGTTCTGCGGCGACGACGACCAGTTCGTCATGACGTTCACACGCTTTGGAGGTTGAGCACATGACATACACATCAATCCAATCACGTCGCCAACTCGAGCTTCGCGTCGAGATCACCCGCATCATCGCAACTACGTTGGCCGGCTGCTTTGCCGGCCTTCTCGTAGCGTGGCTTGGCATCAACATTATCACGGGCTGCGGTGAAGTCACCCGCACCGTCGATGGCACTTACCTCAAAGGCGAGTGCGTGCTCGTGCCTTGGGTCAGCCCTGACCTTTACGACCACTACGTCGAATAACTCAACCCACACATAGGAGACCGAACATGAAAAACGCATTTGCAGAATACACCCGCACACTTGAGAGCCGAGCGAGCTTCTACATTCGCAGGGCCGGTGGCTCCACAGAAAACCACGAGCGCAACTACCTAGCCGCTATCTCACTTTGCAACGTCGTTGGCGACTTCACAGGCGAGGACCGCTGGGATGTCTACGACCGCCTTATGCACAAGATGAACACAGCAGCAGCATAGCCGCATCGGTGTCGAGCGTTGAGGCGCTCGCATCCCATGCGACTGAGCATGACAACCCAAGGAGACAACATGAAAATGACAACGAAAGAAATCCTTAATCACGTTTACGACCGCCTCGAGTGCGTAAGCAAGGAAACGTGGATCACGATGATCTGCAAGCACCTCACGACTGAGGACTTGGAGCTGATGCTCGACAACAACGAGCTGACGCCCCGCTTCTTTGAGGACGATTGGTGCCAAGCCTGTGAGGATGGCACTTGCTCAGACCTTTCACCCACCGAGGAGGAGGACGTAGCATGAAGATCACAGTCAAAGTGCGCCACGTCTACGGCAAGCCGCTCATTTACCCGATCTGCGAGACCGCGCACCACTTCGCAAACATCGCAGGAACCAAAACAATATCAACGCTCGTGCTCAAGACCATCGAACAGATGGGCTTTGATGTGCGCTATCAAGCCGAAACAGGAGAAGCATTATGAAGACTAAGACAATCGAAGTTTGCGAGCTGGCAAACAATCTAAACAACATCCAAATATGTGATCTGCTTAACCATGTCGGCAACCGTATCCAAATATTCGATTATGGGCAGCGCAATACGGGAGGCGGCCTTTTTGGGTTTAGCCACGCGACGATGAATGGCTCGGTTATCCAAATAAATTATTGCACAGGATGTGAGGAGGACGAAGCATGACCCATTCAGCAAGCAACTACGACGGCTATCACGTTGGCGGCTGGAAGGAAGGTCAACTCTCGACGGTGAGCAAGTTGCTCGCCGTCGTCGTATGCGGTCAGGCGTATGACGCCTACATCATCGAAGCCGACGACAAGTACGACTTCCAAGAGTGGGTGTGTGGCGAGTGGTTCCAAGCCTACGATCTCGAAACCGATGATCCTGTTGAGTTCATCGAACACAACGACATCTCCGTAAAATTCACAAACTTAGGATACATAGCATGGACAAGGTAATGGTGTGCAAAGATTGCGGATCGGATGAAGTCACCTACGACACGTCGGTTCGCTGGGATGTAGGCGCCCAGAAGTGGCAGACCTGCAACGATATGTGGGCGCCATGGTGTAACGACTGCGATGTAAAAGCCGAGATCGTAGCCATCGACGACACCAGCGTTCGCGATCTGAAAGAGATGCGAGCCAAGCAAGCAAAATAAAATCCTCTCGCGCCCCTGCGCGACAAAGACCAAAGGTCATTAGGATTAAAAGAGATTGAGGCCGTCGGTTTATTCCGGCGGTCTTTTTAGTGCTGTCCTAGCACAACCTTGACACATCTATCGTTGTGTCTTATACGCAACCTGACAATAGGAGTTATCAAATGTCAGTTATCACAATTCAGAACATCATCGACAACAACTCAACCAAAGACGCACAGAAGATATTGCGCAAAGTAATAGAGGCGCAGTTGCGCGGCTGTGACACCTCTGCCCTCGTAGAAGCTGCCCGCAACAGCGAGCTAGTCAACGGCGGTGCACCCGGATCAAAGAAGATCGCGAGCGTTACGTTCAACCAAATCCTTGACCGCATGACGACCGATGCGCTGGTAATGTTTATCAACATGGAGGCCACCAATTCGTGCTCTGGTTTGGACTTCACTAAGACCTGCTTCGAGGCAGCGGATGAATATGTAGACAATAAGGAGACGTGGCCCTATTTCAGCCCATCCAGAGCACTCTCTAAGACAGACCTAGACATCACACAGTATGTCAACGTCGATCCAGTAGCGGAGCCGACACCACCCGCATCGAGCCATGGCGTAGAGTTCAACGACGACATGCTCAACATCGCCAACATGGCAATGGACAAGGCGACCTTTGGCAAGGTGACGAACATCGCCTCAGTGCTCGAGGAGCTGGCGGAGCTGCGCAATCGCCCAACTACGACGGCAGTAGCACCGCAGCCAGTGCAAGCGAGTGGTGACATTCCAGACGGTAAGCCAGTGCGGATGAATGCGCAGGACGTGTTCAATCTGCGGGACAAGTTGCTCGACTTCGACATCACAGCCTACGAGTGGGATGGTATCAACCCGCTTGTGCCCAGCATCATGCAGTATTTCAAATTTGACATAGATGCGCTGGCGGATTTGCTCTGGGCCCGTGAGAAGAACAAGAACGCATGGCTGGTGGGTCACACAGGCACAGGCAAGTCGACGCTCGTAGAGCAAGTGTGTGCCTACACCCGCACTATGTTCCAGCGCGTCAACTTCGACAGTGACATCACCCGATTAGAGTTCGTAGGTAAGGTCGATGTGACGACGGACGACGATGGCAATCAGGTCACGACGTTTACGGATGGCATATTGCCCACGGCGATGCAGTTGCCATGCGTCCTGATGCTCGACGAGGCGGATGCGATCCGAGGCGACATCGCATATGTCTTGCAGCCAGTGCTCGAGGGCAAGTCGCTTCGCTTGCTCGAGGATGCTGGTCGCATGGTTCACCCGCACCCAGAGTTCACGATTGTTGCTACGGCAAACACGGCAGGGTCAGGCGATACGACTGGCATGTATAGCGCAGCGGTCAAGATGCAGTCAGCAGCAGCAATGAACCGATACAACGTGTTCATCAACGTGGACTACATGGCGGTCGACGATGAGATGCAGGTTATCAAGTCGATTGTGCCCACGTTGAGCAAGCCAATCCAGCAAAAGCTGAGATCGTTTATCACCTACTACCGCAGCGCGATCCGCATCGGCGAAGTGACCAAGCCCATATCACCACGCAACACCATCACGATTGCACAGTATGCGGCAGACTTCGAGGATCGGTTGGGAGCAAGCGGTGCGTTCGAACGTGCACTCGAGCGCAACCTGTTCAACGCGATGGACGAGGGCGAACGTGCCATCGCCGTCGGTATCGCAGACCGCAACAGCTAATCAATCAAATTCACAGGAGATACTTATGTTTAAGAACAACAACCCACATGCTCTACAGAAAGAGCTCGACGGACTGAGCAAGGTCATGGGTCGTAGCGATGTGCGCACCACCTTCCAAGGCGAAGGTGCTTACACCGACGGCAAGACCATCAACATCCCCGCGATGAAGCTGGACGCCCAGCTTACAGATAAGGAGATGGAAGCCCTGCGAGGCTACCACATCCACGAGGTCGCCCACATTACCGACACGGACAACGAGCTATGGCAAAGCAAGCGTCCGACTGCCCGTAAGCGTCACACATGGAACGCAATGGAAGACGTGTTTATCGAGCGGAAAGCGCAGGAGAAATTCAGCGGTGCCCGCAAGAGCTTGCAGTCAACAATCGACACGGTGCTCGAGCGTGAGAATGCAATCGACCGTGAGACAGTCGAGGCTGGCGGCGATCCATACGAGAACTGGCCCGATCAGATAGACTACGCTGCCTTACAGTTGGCGCGTCAACGTATGGGCTACGACAGCCCAGCGCTCGACGAGTATGTGAACAACCTGCCCGACGAGCTGCGCAAGGAGGCCGAGGCATTCGTAGACGGTGCCTTAGCTACGGACAGCACAGAGGAGACGTACAAGCTGGCCGGCAAGATTGCATCACGCATGAAAAAGCTGGGTCAACAAGTCAGCAACGACGACGATGAGAAGCAGCAGCAGCAGCAGGCTCAGGCTGGCGGCGATGAGGAAGGTCAGCAAGGCGACGATGGCAGTGGCTCAGGTGGCGATGGCGATGAGGGCGACGATGGCAAGGGGTCAGGCAATGGGCCCAAGGGAGACGATGATAGCAAGCCCGCGACCAGCGGTGCGGATCGTATGCAGAGGGCCGGCGACGTAGCGTCTCAGATCGCAGAGGCTCACAAGTATGACGACAACATCCGCATGGAGCGCAGAGTTGCACTCACTTTCAAGAGCTACGAGGACTACTACAAATACCTACGAGATGAGTGCGAGAAGAGCTCGCTGGTGGCCAACAAGGTTTGGAAACAGATTGGAAGCTACGCACACCCACACCGCTCTTTCATTTACAGCGACCTTCTCCAGTGCCTCGCCGTGGATACGACAGCCCGATCAGCAGGGGCACGGCTTGCCCGCTTGTTGCTGGCCCGCGAAGAGAAGCGCAGCGTCGGCGGTCAGTTGGCCGGTCGTGTCGACAGGCGTAGGCTGGCGCAGTTGGTTGCCGGTCAACGCAATGTCTTCACCCACCAAGAGGCGATGCGTACCGACGACACCATAGTGACGGTGGCCGTAGATGCGAGTGCGTCTATGAAGCGGAAGCTCACCCGAGTGGCGACGGCGGCGCTTAACGAGTGTCTTGGTCGAGCGAATTGCACCTACGAGATACTGACTTGGACAGGCTACAGCAACTCGCCTTACGATATAACTTGGGGGTGCAAGGGGCTACAGAAAGGCGAGGCGCCATTCAATACGAACGGATTGGTCGAGGTTAAGACAGCAGCCCAGCGCAGCGCAGACCCCACAGTTCGCGACAACATCGCCAACATGCTCACCCAAGTCGGTGTTACGCCGACACTGGCTTGCCTTACTGGCGTTGCCCATCGAGTTGTGAACCACAACGAAGCACGTCGCATTGTGCTCATGCTTACTGACGGTTGCCCGAACGGTGGCTATTCCGAAATGGATGAGATCACGGACACCGCCAACAAAATGCGCAAGGCTGGGATCGAGTTGATCGGTATCGGTATCGAATGCGAAGAGGATCACGTCAAGCGCATGTTTGGCGATGGCAATGTCGTCATGTGCGAAACGAGACAGCTTGCTACCACCATGTTCAAGCAACTCGAGAACCTATTGGTCGGACGCGCGCATGAAGCTGCCTGAGTTCGACCCACACATGAAGCCCACAGTGCGACAGGATTGGGTGCGTCTGCATGAGTACAGACGTAGCCCGTTCTGGTGGTACGTCGGATGCGTCGTTCGCATGAGGCGCATCAAGCATAAGGACGTGGACAAGATACAAGAAGTCTGCCGCGCCCTTGATGAACAGTTCCCACAATACAGCGAGAGGAAGTAACGATGAAAATCGAAACAGGCGAAGAGATTAGGCAGTATTTGAAACGTATGACGACGAAGGTGGACAACATGCGCCTCGAGTTCAAGGCGACGGGCCACCCACGCAAGCACAGCATGGATGAAATTTTATATCTGATCGAGAAGGTCGAGCAGCTTACGAAGGGGGCAGTCAAACGATGAGGACCGAGGAGCAGTTGGGCAAGGACATGCTTGCATTTGAACGGAAGATGGCACGGATGGGTCGTAGGCCAGCGTTGCCCGTGGATTTTAATGCGCCAGCGAAGTTGGCGAAGCGCATACCTCAAGCCGTAGAAAGGGCACGGGCAATCAAGGTAGTTCGGGATCAGAAGTTTCGAGAGATACTCGAGGTGCTGAAAGACCTTGAAGCGCTGAACGCAACACAGATTGCGGATCGCATGGGATGCAGTGCTCAAAAGCTAAACACCTACCTACGGCTGATGAACGCGCAGGGCTACCTGCACAAGATAGAAACCCAAGGGGATCGCAAGATCGTCTACGCATACATCAAGACAGGCAAAGTTTTTGGGTGATCGTGCGGGGCGCGATGATGCGTTCGAAACTGTGGCGCAATTTGGTAGCGCTTCAACCAATAAACAATCTGTTTAAAGTAACGCCCCGCCCACAAGTTATACATGGGCGAGGCGTTTGCCACAATAAAATCACGGAGAAAATATGGAAGAAGCAGAAATAAAATATCTGCGCAAGCGTCTCTACGTCACGGACAAAGCCCCCGGTATCACGATAGATAGCGAGGGTTATGTTCGCGTGGGTCTTAGCTCCGACATGGGAGACGGCGACCTAATAATCCTAGCGATAACGCTTGCGTTGAAGAATAAGGATTGGAAGCAGTCAATGTTGAAGCGCGTGAAGGAAAAGATGGCCGGAGCTACGACGCCTACGACGAAGATCGAACGGGCGTTCGACCTGCTGAAACCACCCGAGTGATGTCGCCGCGATTGATGCCGATGTCTCGTAGCTCGCGGTCACTCATGTGACGTAGGTGGTCGCGCGCAATCACCTGATTGGCATGGCGCTGCCGAGCTTCGATCATGTTGGTAAAAAGTTTTCTAAACATAGCTACACCCCATTCGTTTATGAGTGGGGTATAGCTTGTAATTTGATGAAGTAGGTTTGTTAAATTGGACTACCCGCTATGATCTGATTGGTTAGACCCACGCACGAAGTCTTTTTCTGGATGCAGCATGTAGTATTCACAGAACCACTTTCTATTCTCGTCTGGCCCTCGCGTTACAGATACGTTCCACAATGCCGAGGACGAAGTGCAGTGGTCAAGGTAATCTTGCACAGCGTCGAACCCATTCTCGTGTTGCTCCTCACTTGTAAACCCAAGCGCGTCGAGCAAGTCGAACGCATCGAACAAAGGTTTATCTTCTGACAACGAACACACAGCTTCCCAACGCGCTTCTTCGCTTAGGTCTTCGAGCGACGTGGGCTCCTCCACCTCCACGACCGTCTCCGTGACGTGTGTTGTCACCGTTGAACCCGATGATCCGTTCACGTCTTTCACGTCGATGATTATGTAAGGGGCGCTGTCACCGTAGGCCTTAAAGTTTTTCCGCGCCGAGATGTCGATACATTGACCGACACGCAAGCTGTAGCAGGTAGCAACCTTTGGAGGGATATATACGTCACCAAGATTGGTTACGCCAAATGCTGCGCCCGTGTGGATTATATTTGTAATTACTGCTGCGCCTTCGAAGTAGATCGGATCGTTGTCCATAGTATTTCCTTTAGTGTGTGCCAACGTCCTCACAAAAGTTGGCAATTAAGGTTAACAGGCATACGCCTGAGGAAAGATTGGAGACAACGAAGGGGATACTATTTTGGCTAGTTGCACCCTTAGGAGGGGGCTGCTCTATCCAGTTGAGCCACTGAGCCATAGTGTTATCGCGTTGTAGTAACAAGATAAAATAGTAGTTGTGTATCGTTGTCTCCGGTAGATATGTACCCGTCCCAGCCGAGGACGGAGGCATTAGGCCATCATCTGTATGGCTTTCAGATGGTCGTCGTATGTGGTGTTCATGTACCGCATCACCATCTTTAAATCGGTATGACCCAGAAGGTCAGCGATTACTTTTGCGGGTGCACCGTTACGCGCGAGTGTTGTCGCGAATGTGTGGCGCAGCGCATACATACCCGTAGTCATATTCGGATATGCTTTTGCTCGAGCCGCCTTCCAATGAGAGGGCAAGTCGTAGCTGTTTTTAATCACCCGACCGTTGACCGTGAAGACATGGCCGATGGGGGGTGGAACAGAATAAGGTATAGCTTCCTTTGCTTTTGGGTGGAGAGGTATGACACGTTCTCGAACGCTGCCAGTTCTCCCCTTGATCGAGCGAAGGATAACCTTGCTGTTGTCGTAGTCAACATCATCGTAGGTGAGGGCAAGAGCTTCCACTGGACGACAGCCAGTGTATCGGAGGAAAGTCGAGATGCGATGAACATCGTTCTGAAGGTGAGAGAAGATCGTATCCATCTCAACGTCAGTCAAAGTCTCATGCTTAGGATTATCCTCTGGTGGTTTGTCCACCTTTATGTACTCACGTTCACCCCGTGATGCTGCGAAGTTTAATATAGATTGCAGAGTGTTTAGTTCGCGACGTATCGTTGAGTTCGAGTTGCCTTTCTGTAAGTGAAACTCTTCGATGTAATCGTCTACGTCTCCTTCAGTTATGAACTTAACCTGCATTGACCCGAAGTAATCACACAACTTCAAAGCAATTTGCTTGGTTGTTCTGCTACTGCCTGTACGGGGTGAGGTTAAAAACTTTTTGGCTACAGTATTGAAGAGGGTTTTTCGTGTGCCGATTGGCTGGTGCAGTTTAATGCGCCCACTTATTACACCATCTTCAAATTCTGAAAGACGTTGCTTCGCTACAATCCTGTCCCTCGTGTCAAGCGAACGACGCACACGAGTGCCCGAGAAGGTTCCGTCAACATAGTAGACGCCTTCCCTATCGTTGCGTTTCACAAGAGAAAATATACCCATGCTATCTATCCTTCCTTGTTGGCGCATAAAGCGGTTGGTATGGGTCGACCTCTCCCGAACGGAGTTGGTTCGCCCAATTAAGCGGGATGCCGCCAGACAAGCGCTCGTATTCCGAAGCATCTATATTACTATAGATGTCGTGAGCTACGGTCGCGGCTTGCTGACGGTTCTTTACTCCCATCTTTTTGCAGATGGCACGGACATGAAGTTTGACCGTGTTCTCTGCAACGTCCAAGACGATAGCTATGTCTTGGTTTCTCGCGCCCTGCGTCACCATTTGCAGGGTGCAATGTTGCTTGGTTGTCATTGATCGCATCAAAGCAATCTCACTTGTTGACAATGTGTCACCAGAATTGGGTGCGCTCGGCGAGGAAGATGCCCCGCTCATTAGTGTATTAATTATAATATCGAGTTTCGCATCTAATCTGGCGATCTCATATCGCAGATTATCGTTAGGCATTATAGCTCCTTCTGTTTGGTTACTAACAGAACTATAGTTGCGTATCCGACGCTCTCTTGTCAACCCCTCATACATCTTTTAAATCTCCACTAGGTAAAGATCTAAACTAGAGACTTGAAAACAATAATAAAATATATCTTAGTTTGGGTCGTATATACCAAGCCGCTTGGCATATTTCCTTGCAGTGTTTAGACCAGCAAGGTCGATGTCTTCAGAGAAATCTGCGACCGCATTCGAATATGAAATGTAAACGCCCACCATATTTTGTGCAGCTTTGACTAATCTATGTTGGTTCTGGTCTCTCTCAACGATTAACCATTCGCCAACCTCGCCCTCTTTAATCATGGTGTCGACAGTATTACGGCTTATGCCAACCTCTCGAGCAATGCTTGTTGGCGTTACCAACACGTCATCGAGCGCAGCCCGCACCATAACTACACAAAAAAGCCGCCGATTTTCGGTGGACATTGCGTACTGCTGGATAGGCAATTCTTCTTCGCTCGGCTTCCAAAGTTGTGAAAGAGATGAAGTCACCTCGAAGTCTATAAGTGCGCGAGCGTAAGCTCGATCTAGTCTGTTTCCCATGCCCATAGATAGTTGTTAATTAGGGATTAAGTCAATGGTCAGGAACACAACCTAGAAACAGTCTCGTTGTGAGACGTAACATCCGTCAAGAACTGCCTATCTTCAGCGAGAAGATAGTCGATTGTACTATCAGAACTGAACATAAGTGGGGAGGCTACATCGCAGTAACTATCAGCCGTTATCTTTGCGCAACCACTTACGGCTGCGCTTACGCAGGCTATCATCATCAAGGGAACGTACTTCATCTTGTACTTCTTTCGCTGTTCGTAAGTTTTTAATTGCGTTCTGATCGAGCGCACGCTTGATCTTATCTTTTCCGCGCGCAGCTCCGGCGAAGTAAACGCCGAGCAAAGAAATTGCGAAGGCCGCTAAAGCTGCGGCGTAGAGCTGGAGTTTGGAAAACATTAATGCCAACCCTCCGACCACGCCTTGATGCGTTCTTTCATGATGTAGAGACCGAACAAGATAGTGATGCCGGCGAAGCCCAAGATGATGTACTGCGCTGTCTCGTTCATGCCAGACAAAGCCGTGACCGTTGTGCCAGCGGATGCGACCACCGTAGCGGCCGATGCTTTGACCGTCTTGGATTGTGCGGCTTTGGTACGCTCTGGTTTCTTTTGCGTAGCCTCAGACAAGGACATGCCGGCGAGCCACTTCTGAACTCTGAAGCCGGGGCAGGCCTTGGTACTTAGCCTGTTATGTCCAATCACGTTGTCGTTCTTGACGTTGAACTGTTCCTGTAGCTCACGGATTAAGGAGTAGGCACGGGCAAGCTGCACGGGAGTGTAGTGTTCCGTAGCTAAATCGTCAGCGTCGGAGCCGAACCCACCGATCAAACAGATCGCAATTGATCCTGTGTTGTGACCCTTCTGGGCGGCAGGAGTTTTTTCTAGGGGCCGACCCTGTACGACCTCACCGTTGCGGGAGACCAGATACGAGTAACCAATCATGTCGAAGCCTCGATCACGATGCCAAACGTCAATCTCTTTTAGCTGTGCATTGATGCCTTCCGATGCCATCCACTCTGGGCGAGTGGCAGAACAATGTACTACTATGCTGTCGATCTTTCTCATAACTTAAATTCCCTCTTGATACTTGAGGCTTGCTCTTCCTCAGTGAATTTGATTGTTCTACTTTTCACTAATCGTGGGGGTACGTCGTCCCAGCTACGAGCAATGCAGCGGTGTATGTCAGCAGCTACAAAAACGTAGACGCCTTTGTACTTCCTGCGGTGCGGAATACCGAAGCTGTAGTAGAGTGTGGTGGGCTTGCAGTCCGGGCGCCTGTAGGGTTTTGCGCAGGATTTAACTTGGACCCGGAACATTTCTGTGGTCGTAGGGTTCAAGCACCATAGGTCATCGAAGGGTAGATCAACGTGGACTGTCAGTAACCCTAGCTTCTGTAGAGTGTAAGCAACGAAGAACTCTTCCGCCCTGCCGTTGTTGGTGTTATCTGCGCGAGACATTATCTATTGCGAAGCAAATTCTCTAGGTGTGTGATCGTTACTTTCGCTGCTGATAATTCAGCACGCAGCTCTGCTATTTCAGATAGGAGCTGTTCGATCTGGGTAGTCTTCCTATCCAGTTTCTCCGATAGCCTGTCTACTTGTTGCTTCAATGTCGTTCCATATTTCATTTCATCTTCACGCTTATATTTTTCACGCAATGTGATGAACGACCAGAAGCCGGCGCTACCAGCCAATGCAAGCACGACTGTTAATAAATGTTCTATTCCCATGATGATGGGCCTTAAATGAGTGCGGCTGGGTACAGGTGTAACAAGGGGGCAGACGGTCGGTCGTCCCTAAAGTTTATGTTTCGTAAAAACGAGCGGGGCAGGAATAGAAAGGGTTGACCCTGTAAACTTCGTCGTAGAACATGCCGTTCTTTTGTTTATTGCAGTCGTAGTAGCATAGACGAAATAATACGTTACCTTGGCCGGCGACCCAGTTGTGCACCATGCTCACAAAAACAAGTGTGCAGATCATGACAACGACCTCCACGAGACAAGCGACCCCCCCCAAGGGGGTCGAGTGTCGTCACTGCGTCTACGGCGCAAAGAAACTGGCCCCATAAAAAAGCAACACAGAGCCCACTACCGCTATCACAGCGCCGATAGAAAACGATAAGGCTGCAAAGAACTTATCCCTCTTTGCTGCTTGCTCTTCCAACGCCTTGCGCTTGCGAACTCTCGCAGCGGCTTGCTCTTTTACAACCATATCCCAAATCCCCGGTGGCCCGTAGAGTTGGCAGACCGATTTCAAATCGGCTTGAGCTTGCTTATGAGCCATCTTGGCAGAAGCGATTTCAAACGCATCGGCTTCACCCGAAGTGAGCCGGCCCAAGAAGCCTTTATGCTTGCCAGTTTCCGCTAAGTTAATCTGCGCTTCTAGCCCAGCCAGCTTTCCAAAAGCAGGCATAATGCTGTGCATATCTTTTCCCGCCTTGACGGCAGACGATATGCTGCTGGAAATTTTTGTTACCGCACCCGCTAGGGCGATGACTTCTACGATAGCCATGTCGTCTCCATTTCACTTTAAGTGTGAGAATGAATTTGACTGTTAACTTAAATGTGTTTGTATCCGTTCACTTGAAGCCACGCTTTGTATAGCTCCTTATAATCTTTTAACCGCATCATACATACGCTGTCGTCCAAAGCCTCGCGATTTCTACGAGTTATGACAACTGCATACTCCGGCGATCTTGTCTGAGCTATGTTGCGTTCAGCCTGAGCCATTGCATCTCTGAAGTTAAGTCGTTCGACACGCTTCGCTTCTACGAACAGCCCGGTTGTACCCAGAAGATCGGCGCCGCCTGCGTGCAATCCTATCTTGCCACCACCCGATAGAGGTGCGCGTTGACATTGCTCTTCGCCGTAGATGTGTTCGTTAAAATATTTAGACAGGTCGACTTCGTACTTATCGCCCTTGGCCTTTTGTGGATTGCCCATACCGATCCCCTTAAATGCTAAACATAAGCGCGTTGACTGTTATTCGTGATGACCCAGATTGGTACGAGCCGTAGTCAAAAAAAGAGGCGTCACCTTCTTCCTTCTCGTGGCAGGCGTCGCATCGGTATTGAAATTTTGGTCTTAGCTTTTTGCAACCACACGAAGAGCAAGGTCTTTGCCACACGGGTGGAGCTTCCTTGAACTGGTACTTCGCACCGGGGAAGTATTGCAGACCACGCTTCATAAGTATGCGCTTCAACGTATCTACACAGCAGCCTAGCTCGCGTGATAATTGTTGATGGGTGAGGTTTGAATGTTCCTTAGCGAGCCAAATCTCCTGAGCATCCGTCAGGATAATCTGTCTTGTCATTGTCGTCCTCTTTTTTATTTGAGGATGATTTAACATAGTTGTCACTTATACGCAACTATATGTGTGTATGGGGGTTTACTTTTCTGACAAAGACGTTAAGATCGCTAAAGACGTAGTTGGCGCAGACAAATGAAGTCATGCACCAGCAGGTGCCTGTCTTCATGCGGATGAGTTAACGTGAAGCGGCGACGCGATCTTAACGAAAATACTACGACAAAAAAAGTTGTGTCTACGGCTTGACCGACGTGTATCTACGACTGTAATTTGAGGTAGAAGTTAGAGCTTTAAATCCTCCCAGACACAAGCTCTTTGTTTTCCCACTTCTGTTTTGCTCATGCAAAAACTACCCCCCGGCTGCTAGGTTACGCACTACGCCGGGGGATTTTTTTATCCTAGCTCTGCAATCCTTGAGCCGTGGTCTACCGCTCTGATTGGTGTCGTCCATTCTTTAACAGTGGACAATGGGCGTTGAACCTTGTCAGCAATTTCTCGATCACTTAACGCAGCTCGAGCATGACCCATGCCGTCCTGCCACTGACTTGCATATCGCATGGCCAATTGCTTGGCCGTAAGGCTGGAAACCACCCTAACATTTTCTGTCTCGTCATGGCCAGCGTAGCCCACATACATAACTGGCTCGTGCATGTCAGTGTATTCTCGCACCTTACCGTATCGAAGCTCGGTGCACACCTCCAACCTTTCACCATCATTGAGTGCTGGCTTGTTAGACAGCCGATCCATAGGCGTATTGTATAGGTCGCCGTCGAACAGCCCAGCCTTGGCTTGCGCCGTAGCTTTGTCAGTGAAGACTTGTGTGACCTTTATCTGTGTTTCCAAAACCGTCAACTGGTTAGAGCTACCAGCTTCTCGACCCGACACGTTACCGTCGGAAGGTTTGTTGGAGTGGTGAACAAGTATAACACTCAACCCAAAGTTTCTTAACTTGAGGCATAGCTGATTTATCTTTGACCATTCCTCTGCGCTATTCTCCTCGAGCCCCGGCCAAGCGCTTCGTACTGTGTCGATAACAATGATGTCTGGCTTAGTTGCAACCACCCACTGCTGTAGCATCTTCAGCCCTTCTGGCTTGCGCAGGTTCATCTCATCCGCGTTGTCGAACGGCGCGTAGATCACAAAGTTATCACCCGCATCTCCGAAAGAAGACATGCTTCTCTCTAAAAATTTCTGCACGTTTGTCCGTGAGTTTTCAAAATCACAGTACAAAACTCTGGGCTTCCTGTTTAATTGAAAGGGACCGAAGCGATCTTGCCCAGCAGCCGCAGCGAACAAAAGGTTCCGGGTAAACATACTTTTACCATGCCCGGAATACCCGTGGACCTGACAGATCGTGCCCGTCGTAGGTAAGAAGGGCTCTACAAAATACTCTACGCTACCCGCTTCTTCCTTCAGCCTCGGTATGTCAGCAGTCGTTATGCCCCGTACCTTGGTAGGCTCTTCATCCTCTTCCTTATCTTCCAACCTATCTGGGTGGTTCTTGGCTTCCATCTCTTCGACACGACGACACATTTGGTCGACCTTCTTGCTGTCGATAAGGTCCAAGTAGAATGCTTCCATAAACTTGTATGCGTTGTCTACAAGGTCTTGGCCGCGCATACCTTGGGCAGCTCCCTCGGCGATGCACTTCCAAAGGCGGTCGTCTCTACCGTTACCCCCGCCATCAGGCAGCTTGCCTCGCCGGCCTACTAACTCAGCGGTGCTTTCCCATATAGATAGATGGGCAGACACACCTTCGAGAGACATGCCCTCAAACTTAAACTGATTGAAGTCTACTACGTTTGATCCTGTCGGCTTAATGTTCGGGGATGTGTAGACAGGTAGGTCGTCCCAATCTGCGCCCGGCATGATGTGCCACTCGTAGTTTTTACTTGGCGGTAGTAGCGCGAACCCCTTGGAGCCACGAAGGTCTAAGCCATCAACGCTAGGCCACTCGGCGCCATCGCCCGTGACACCCGTGCGGTTCTTAATCCAGTCGACGCCGCGAGGGTACTTAAAGTAGTAGTGCCACCCGCGTTTAGTTTTAACTACGAACGGAGTTCTTGTTAGGCCAACCTCTACAGCCGCAGCCCTAGCTTCGTCATTGTCACAATCCACGACGACAAGCCCACTCAACGGACCAGTCAGCACGGCAATGTTAGCGTCCGGCCAGTTAGTCCACCAAGTTATAATGTCGTCCTCGGTTGGGAAGTACATTTCGTCAACGTAAGAGCCCCACTTTATATAAGGCTTCTTACTGTCTGGGTTGATTGGGATTACAGCCCATCCTTTTTCTATGTACTCGAGTGCAGCATCAAGCGTCTCGTTCCTCTGCATGTGCGTCTTCCTTTTTGAAATACTGATCGAGGTCAAGCGTGGGCCATTCCTCTTTAATTTTTGATAGATAAACGGAAGACACAAAGTT
>Ga0206682_10002838_pt1 | contig 15350 bp, 9 predicted proteins | sample M240m12015metaG_FD_155444 | JGI IMG/M metagenome (GOLD analysis project Ga0206682, IMG submission 155444) | Ammonia-oxidizing marine archaeal communities from Monterey Bay, California, United States - M2 40m 12015 | ecosystem: Environmental > Aquatic > Marine > Intertidal zone | place: USA... | reverse complement strand
CAACCAGTCAAGGCTGTCCTGTTCAAGATCAGCGTCGCCATAGGTGCGAGCGTGGAGAAGCTGCTCCAACACAGCGTTGTACCGCCACACCCATGCGCCGCCCAAGACGGTGGATAAGCTGCGCTTATTTGCCCAAGAAGCCGGCACAAAGGAACTCCATGTTTCGAGGATTTCTTTTCTTTGGACCGAGATCACCGTTTTCGACTTGGACCATTGTCGTTCGATCTTCATTAAGGAAAAAATTGATGGAAGCCGCTCAGGTTCACACACAATGAAATCTGGGAGAGGGAAAGGCACTGCAATCCATGAAGCCCCCGCCTCACTGTCAGCGAGGAAATCCAAATCGAAATTTATTCTGGGCAACCCCTTGGTATTCCGTGTGTGTGGAGATCTCCAAAGAGTGCGAGATTTCAGACTTGTTTCCATCGAGTTAAGTCGTTGATTCCATTTGTCCTGGGTGTTTGGCGTTGCGAATTCCTCTAATTGTGAATGTATTTCAGCCATTCTGGCGACCAGGTGATTTATTTCAAAGACCTCCATTGTGCACGACCTTGGGTTCTGAATTTCATAAATGAGCACGGCATCAGAATCATTCAGCAAACGACCCCCTATGGGTAAGTGAATTCCAGAACCATGAATGCATTCTGACCATGGTGCATATCTCGCCAATCGGGATGCGTCATCCCCTGAAAGCAGAGGAATAATTCGAGCCGTGTAGGTTTCGTTCAGTTGTACCCAACACCCTGAGCGGTCATGAACAGGGGTGAGCGTCATAATCTCTTTTGGCCAGAAACCCCATTCCTGCATCTCTTTTGGCGCCTCCGCCCACCAATTCGAATCGAGGATTTGTTCAATATCCCAATACTGAATGGGGCCCCACTGAGTGCGAATCGTTCCTACAAACGAGTCGGCGGATTTTGGCCGGGCCGCAATGCCTGCTGGCCACCATGGAAACTCGCCCATGTCTGGAGCAATGGGGCCCACTTCACAAAGGAATCGCTTGGTTATACAGATCCGAGGCTTTCTGATTCCTCGGAAGCTTCTGTGTTCCCGAAACTTTTCCATGCATCATAAGCCTTCATCCACTCGATAGCTCTTCCCTTGAGGGTATCCTCTGTTGCTTTGTCACCAGGGTTGCTTTTCGCCTTCAACTGTTCGAGGAAAGACAATTTACCTGCAGGCTTTCCGGAATTACCAGTTGTTTTTTCTGGTGTGTCAAGAGCTTCGGATGGGAGGCCTTTGGCGATCTTGACGAGGAGTTTGTCCTTCTCCATCTCCTTGATTTGTGCCTCGTAATCAGCATTAAAAGTCGGATCGTTAAGAGCTAATTTATGCCGGTATGCCATGATGGAAATAAGTCGATACATGCTTCGATAAGTCTCGTTTAGGTTTTTGCAACTTTCATAATCCCTGATGTCGCCTTGAGGCACTTCGATGCCGCTTTGGAACACAGCGTCAGTGACAAGGATATCTGTTGCCCCTTTGATATTGTCAGGATCTGTGTAATGTTTCTGAATCACAGATGTAGGAATAATGAATTTTCGTGCAAATCCAACGTTTTCATTATCGGTCCATTTTTCAACCCGAGCACTGAGCCAAAGTATGTTGTACAAAAAGACATATGGATGCAATTTTGTTTTTTCTAAGTACGAATCTGGATCTTTTCCAGACAAGTGTTTCATCACTGCTCTATAATGAGCTGCTGCTTCGTTAACTGGCGCCTGTTGAAGCGTCGTTGTAATTGAGGCTGCTGGGCCGAAATGAGATTTCGTGAAGAATTCTTTTGTATCCTTAACAGTCCCTATCGAGGCGTAAATACTGCCCCGAAGAGCGCTTCGATATGTGTCCACGTCGCCCCGGGAGGAGCTGTTTGTATGAACCTGGATTAAGAGACCTGAGGGGACACCAATAATTCGATCACTGAACCCGCTCATTTGGAAGTGTACGCGCTCAGTGGAATGGCTCTTGGACATGTACTCGGATTGGGTGAGTGCCTCGTTCAATACTGTTGCAACATCAAACACAAGTCTACGTAAAAGAAGAACAGTTTCTTGCGAAGTTGCCGTGGAGTTTTCCGAATTAGAAGATTCCACGTCATTCACCGCAGCCTCTTCAGACCCACCTGCGAGTTCGTCCTGCTCTTCGTCGAGTGGAGGGCGGTCTTGCGCTGATTCATCTAAGATTAGGTCGCTATTTTGCACCGATGCCTGCAGATTTTGGAGGAAATAGCGAAGTTGTTCCTCAGAGTCTAGAGGAATATCTTCGATTCGTTCCAGCAATTCAAACCAGTATGTTTTGGCTTGTTTCGATTCAGGATTTGAAGCGGAATAGGTTTCAAAAAATGGCTTGCTATCGAGCATTCGCTGCCTCATCACTGCTGCTTGCATAACCACTGATCGGGGTTCATCATAGAGCGTGAAATGACTGGTTTCAAAGGGGTTCGACTCCATGACGGCTGAAATCGACGAGGCATAGTCATCAAGGTTGATTTCGTTCGCCTCTGCTACATGATGCAGTGCTGTTGTGACATCTGAAACGCCATCTGCTGCGTTAAGCAAGAGGACCCTAAGGAACGCGCTCAGTTCGAGGCGCTGCTCACCAGGTAAAAGGCCAACATATCGCAACCGGTTCAGTTTATCCAGTGCCTTCTTGAATTTTGGCGACGAATATTGTCCAATCACATCTGATTGAGAATCTGGCGACATGTACCTTGCGACACTTCCTGCCAGACTTTGAGATGGCAAAACCTTGGCATATGGCCCAGATGTTGCATCTCGAATGACTGAGAGGTATCGGTGCATCTTTGGGTGGAGGCGTAAGACAAGCAATTCGTCGTCATCGCTGTCACTTGGAGGTAGCACATACTTCAGAGACAAATCATAATCTGCCAAGTAGGATTGAGTCCTATTAAAATCGTCACGCCCACGCCAATCGATACCAAAGAGTTGTTCTCTTAGATCAGGATTAGAATTCCCATATGAGGTACTCGGTTGGAAGTATTTTGAGAGAATTCCAATAATATATTCAGCAGTTTTTTCCCAATCTTCAAGATCGCTGTTTTTTTCCTTCATTTTCAGGTTTTTAGATGCTTCCTCAAGGTAGCAAGAGACCAAGAAGGAATGAAGGTAACTTGGGGACATTGCCGCCAAAACTTCTTCTGTCCATATACCGAGTTGGGGGAGAACATTTTCCAACGAATTCAAGTTGACCCTCCCCGAGTCTTTTGCGTATTTCGAAATTTCGACAGATGTACGAAGAACTTGCAGTTCCAATTGCGGCGGCGTACTAGGCCGATACCCTTCCAAATGGTCGAGCGTTGGACCGCCCAAAATATTGGAGTTGAGAGTGTCTTTATCGATGGTAGTGAGCCAGCGCAGCATGTTCACAAAATGGAGACGAGTAAAACCCTGCGAATTGAGATTCTGACGTTGGGCGAGAGACAGCTTGAATAAACTGGAACGATCATCATTCCAACCCTTGGAGATTAGATCTGTGAGTTCAATTAACTTCTCAGGCTCCGCTTGCCCCATCAAAGTGTATGGATTGTGCTGAAGCATGTATTCCATGCGCACTCCGAAAAGTGAGTTCATGAGATAAATTGGCCCCCCTGCAATCTCGAAATCTTTAGCCATGAAGGGATTTGGAATCTCACCATCCACAGTTTTAGAAACGAAGATGTTAGCGTAAGCATCTGATACTTCCTGGGAGGTCCGTAAGTTCCCATCAGCATGGAACGTTTCTCCCAAACTTTCTGAATCAGATAATTCCATCAAACCAACCACCATCGGTGGTTTTGTGTGATTGGACAAGTCTTGGCGGTCAAAATATTCCATTTTCCCAGAGATGTAGTCCTCGGAAGGCAATTGCGAGCCGATTATGTTCATAATCAAATCAAAGACAACGGCATTATACACCGTATAGGTGGCCTCCTCCACTGGAATGCCTGAACCTTTAACACCGCGCTCAAGATGAGCATTGCTGATAATAATATTTTTGATGCCGATATCGTTACTCGACTTACTCAGTGCTTGTACACGTTTCGTCAAGTCCCTACGGATTTTATTGAAGTTTTCGAGCTTCATTGAATAAGCATTGAACACCTCTTGAATATTCTCGAAGATCACTTTTTGATTTTCAATAGTTTCCTGGTTAAGGTGAGCGACCAATGGGTTCATCAAAATCTTCATTTCTTGTTCTAAAACCTTCAATTTCTTTCCAGCGTCCCGATCCTGTGAAGCAGTTGGAACAATTTGTTTTATTGTCTTGAGCATTAACTCGAGGTGGGCAAGCGTAATGTTGGGTGCGAACGCGTGATCATCTTCATCGGATGAACTCGCAGTCTTCTTGCTTTGGTCCTTTGCAATGATGAATGTGCCGATTGGATCGGACATACATTCAACCCATTTGTACCAGAATTTGGTTGCAGGGCGCCGCCCCATATCGTCAAAGTCACTGCACCAAGTGTTGAATGCATCAGTCTCCTCTTCATCGTTAGGGAGCATCTGTAGTAATTCTGGCACGCCGGGCATGGCATCGACATCTGACGGCTCTAGCCTCTTTTGTTCGTTGTATATAGGGGAAGAAATCAGTAAATCAAAATTCTTTTTTCTTCGAGTTTTGTTTGGGATATGTCCACCCAATGACTTCAGCAGTGTTTCCATGAAAGGCTCAGCCTCACTCCAGCCGAGGAGCTTGCTCAACTCAAGCAAGGATGATTCCATTTCATTATACAGGTCGTCTAAAGCCCAAGCAGTGGAACTCCATTCGCCCAAGGTGAATGGATCCATTGGCGAATGAATCCCGTCATAGTGAGCTTGTAGTACGTCACTGATGATGAAAGGAGTGTTGAAATCGGCACTGACTTTTGCTTCTGACGCTCCTTTTCCAACTGAGATGACCCAAATCATTGTTTCAGAATCAAATTGGCGGCGTAACATCTGAAGAACTGGAAGCACCATACCGCTTCCACTGCCGCCTGCATAGGAATGGGTCACAATCACATGGTTTGGACTACGACCACCTTTTCGACCAACTTCATTCAATGTCTCTAAGATCTCCGACTGACGGGCAAACCCATAGGCTCGCCCCATGCCTGTTTTTCCGCCTGCTCCGTCTTGGTCTTGATCTAGCTTTAGGGTGTTCATTGCTTTTCTTCGAACCGAGGAGTGCTCGGATTCTGTAACTGAATCGCCCCACAAAAAAGAACCAGGTGCACCGCTAGCGACTAAATCATCAACCTCTCCTCCAAGGTTCATGGCAAGAATGTGGAGATTTTGATCACACATGGACTTCAAATCCAACTCAGCATTCTCACGAACTTGTGGGTTGATATGTTTACGATTGAGTAAGTTCTGTTTGAACCGTTTCTGGTCATGAATCCCCAGCCCGCGCACCAATGCAGAACACCGAGCATCATTGAGATTATCCAAACAATACAACAGGCATTCCCGAAGAATTTGGCTTCCAGCTTGGCCAAGCCCGAGCCATAGAACTGAGCCGTCGGTAGAAATGTTGGATTTCTTATTCTTCAACAATGAACTGAGGCGGTGGATGCCAATCTCAACCTTCGCAAGGGACTTTAATGCTGTTTCAATTGATGCCTTAGTGGTTCCGACTGCACTCAAAGAGGTGTTTTCTGTAACCCATTTTGTGTTTAACTCCTCATAATCTGATTTCGCATCTTTACCTGCCCGGAGTGCTTCAATATCGTCATACAGCGATTGCATTTTGTGAGTGAGATTCGTAAGCTTGCGCCTCAATTGGCCGCTAGCACGATAAATTTCTTTTATTCCGTAACCTTGTTCCTTTTGATGCTCAAGCACTTCTGAAATGGATTGTATGAGTTGTTGCTCCATTACTTCCTCAAGATTATGCTTCGACATAATGTTGTCGAGTTTTTCAATCAACGCTGCAGGAGGGTGGTTTAAAAGTGATTTCAGAGTGATTCTTTCCTCACAGATTGCAAGGACTACTTTGATTTCCTTTTGAGCGGCTTCCTCAGCAGAAATTGCTGGCAGCATCTGGTTTGCAAGGGTGAGCACCGCATCGTAGGGAGTCGAAGTCGATTGGTCCAATTCCAAATTGATGGGGAGTGTGGGCATTGCAAGTGCTATCGATTTGTGCGCAGGGCGTTTCAAAGCAAAAAGAGATTTGATGGCATTGTGCATAACCTGTCGTTGTAAATCGAGGATATCGTCACGCGTCGATTGAAATTTGTAATCTTTAGGGTTAATTTGATCCACGTCTGGGACATTAATGAAATGGTCAAAGAAAATTTCGTCAAGGCGCAAAGTGATATTTGGATTGGTTCCAGTTTCAGTTTCGAACCTCGCATTGAATTCCCTCAATCGCCCATCAACATATGCCTCTAATTTGACATAGTGTCCCTCTAATTCCTCTTTTGAGGATTCGTCATCCACATAATTTTCAAGAATATCAAGAGAGTCTTTGAGCACCTCGGTAATGATGAACTCGGGGTTGGCATGGCTTCCGCCTTGCGACTTCACAGTGCTTCGATTCAAATGTGCTGAGAGCAGCATCTGGGAGAGCCGTAATAATTTGATGAAAGATGTTGTTTCCTTAGCATCTGCATACCACTTTCGTACGTTGGAGTTATCAACCGCTGATTTTGCCTCATCGGCTGCTGAAATTGTTTCAAACCGGAACTCATCCTCCTTCGACTGTTTGAGGGAAAAAGTTCGGGAACTCAAGGGCAGGATATTTTTTGCTCGTTCGGAATCAATGGTGACGGGACCTCTTTTCATCGCTCGTACTCTTGTCCGGCCAATCTCAAGATAATCGTGAGACTGGATGGAGTTTATGATCTGGCTCCATGTGACATATGAATTGTCAAAGGGCGATAATATTACTTGCACCATCACTTGTTCCGAGGCGCCTGCTTCGTCCATGAAAATTTGATGGCAACCTAGATAATAACCTGTTCCCCATTGATTTCTCTCGATGTTGACCAGAAACCAGACCATATCGGAGACGAGAATGCAAACAAGGGTGTCATTTGATTCAGGCTTGTATCTTCGAACTCAGAGACATGCATTTCAAATTGGAGAGAGAGGGGGGGGAGGTGCAATCTCTTGGAGAAATTCAAAACATCATCAAGTTCGAGGTCTGCGGTAGAAGAGAGTATGAGTTCAAACGGAGGAGTGCATCTTTTGAGAGCAAATGTTTCTACGTTCGGAGACATATATGTTGCTTCTGAACCGGGTCGCATTTGCCCGAAAACGAGGCATTGTGACTGTACCTTTGTCTCGGCAATAACCTCATGCACGAGATGTCGGGCGACATGGTCGATAAAAGATTGAGGTGCCTTTTCTTTCTCGAATAATGAATGGACATAGAGGAACGTCATCGAGGATACACGCCTCTGACGAACTGTCAAAGAAAGACCGACAATTGCTTCAAGAATGGCATCCAAACTTCGGTGTATTGCAACAAAATCATCCAATCCGTTGATGGCGTTACCGTGGGGTATTAATCGTTCAGCAAGCAAGAGGTCCATGCCACCAAAACAAAAATACAATGATTCTTGATGTCCCTTTGATGCAATCAACTCCGACGACACGGAGAGGAGGCCATTCCCCGGCCGCAGTACGCCTGCATCCCCGGTCGATGATCGAATTTGACCTATTTTGTTTCGGACATCATAGCTCCAAAAGTTATCGTCCTCAATATATTTTTCAGAGACTAACCATGACTGTAAATCTCTGATCAAATCATCAATTCGTTGGGAAAATTCATTTGCCTCAGGATCTGTGTATTGCGTTCGTCTAGAATGAAAAGGTGCTGAGGTTGCTGCAGAAAGTGGAAGCAATGCAATGAGAGTTTCTCCCGCTCTTGGCGGCTCGAGATCTGTGCAGTCTTTATCGAGAATTTGAACACGGGGCGCCCTTCCTTCAGGAGATGAAGCGTAGCATCGGAGGATTGATTGTTTGAGGCGTTCAAGCAAAATTCCACCCCTGTAAATTATTCAAATCGAAATCAAGTGGGTCAATCAAGAGACAAGGAGCGGGAATGGAAACCAACTGAGTCCGTACGACGCGACAACTTGACAACTCAAGTTCTACCTGCTGGACCTGGTCTTCTGAACACAGAAGGACAGCGGGAAAACGAGGGACAAATCGCCTTTGCTCTTCGTGATCAAGTTGCACGGAAAGTCCTCCTCTGCGTTCGAAACTATCTGGCATGAACCGATTCAAGAAGAGTGCATCTTCGGGGTGATGATTGAGGTAGAATTCAAGCACTTGTGGATGTAGTTCTAATATTCGAACGGCGATGATAAGCCAGCCAGAACCGCTTGAATTGAATGGATGATCGACAAACGGTTTCATTGGCGTCATGGCAATAGGCTTGAACTCTGGAAGGGCCTTCAATACCTGAATAATTTTTTCAAACATCGACTGCATTGACATTACAAACTCATCCCCTGTATCGCCCATGTTCCACTGCCTTTGACGAGCAATATCACGAAGACTGAGTTCATCCAACTTCGTGAGGTTTCCTGCAACCCTCTTACCCGACTTGAGACTCTTCTTTAGCCGAAGCAACACCGATTTATCCATCAACAATTGGAGAATACGTATATCACTAGGCCAGATTGATTGAGCTGATTTTAAATCATAACCAATGGCGGTGTGAAGAATTTGATTGGATGGCATGTCTGGAAAACGTTCGACCATTGAGGCGTAAGGTATGAGATAAAGGAAGCGTGAGGAGTTGGCAAGAGGAGAGAATCCCAAGAATGGATCAATAACAGTCGATTCTCCACGCTGATTTATTCCCTGAAAGCATCGCTCCAAAGCTGACTGATTATCCTCTGGCGACAGTGGAATTCCGTTGTGTTCACTCATAGAAACACCTAAGATTTTCACTGAGAGGTTATCGACGGCTCGCTCGCATAGTTGGCGATAACCACAGAAATCGCAAACAGTTCGATCGACAAGCTTTGCCGACTCAGCTGTTTCATCGAACCAATTTGGATGCTGGCATAAGAATTCCTCGGCGCTACCTTTTGTTACCAATTCTCGTAGAAAAATAGAGATTTGTTTGAATTCTAATGCTGACCCAGCCCATACGAGTTCGCCAAAAAGTCGCTCAACCTCAGGATTGTTGAGCGTACGTTTCGAGTTTTTTTTGAGCGTGTGTAATTGATTCTCAGAGAGCACTATTTCGACTGCCACAGTAGATCACTCCTTGGAATCTAGATTTTTGGCAATAACCCATAGGCAAAACAGGAAGTGTTGGATGAGCGTATAGCGCTTCATAGGAATCGCTTGGGAAAGAAGCCCATGAGCATCCGTCACATTCCATTGAGTCGTATTGCTAAAGAAAGGGTTGGCAAATGAAGTCATAGACATAAGTTCCCCATTGGTATCGTAAGTGCAAATGAAATTGACCAGCGTGAGCAACATTGAATGTAACTCCTCAGGCGACGCTGCACTCAATTTCTCATGATTTAACAGGTTGAATTCTTCATTTGCCTCGAGTTGAGCAAAGGCTTGAACAACTCGTTTTTTGACAACCGTAATTAGAATCGGATCCCATGACAGAGTTGTCTGGTGAGCCAAGGTTTGGGCAAAAAGTCGTACGATTGATTGTTCTCCATCCGAGGATAGACGAGCACTCCTAATCATCGAAGTACCTTCGCTTGAATCGATCAGTTGGGAAGATACCGCATCAACCATGTTTGAAAGAAGATCTACAAGGGACCATATTAAGACGTCATTGGATTCATTTTTGTCAACAATGGAATGGAGGAGGAGTGAGGTTGCGTCGAGGTACACCGTCGCATCCAAGACCTTTTGTTCATGGTGACTCGCCTGAACTGAGAGGCGAGAGATCTTCACTTCCATCACTGGATTAAAAATCGACACTAGGATTGCGTAAAAGCCAGAGGGGTTTGTGACATTCCCCTGAAGTGATGAAAGAGTTTCTTCAAATTTTTCGGGTTCATTTACAATTCCTTGAATATGTTCATAGCAACGGTTTTTCTGTTCATGAATCAATTGTTTTTGGACCGAAGTGAGTTTGTGGTGAGCATTGTTCGCCAGGCATGAGAGAATATGGTGGGATTCTTCCAATACCTCTTCCATTGATGCTCCGTCTTCGAACATGCGCTTAGCCCCCTTAAATCCTGACGAATCGAAAAACGAGAGTGACAATCGACCAATCATTAATCCAATAAGAATGCATGAAAGGAACATACTGACCGCAAACCAATGCACATTGTTATTCTCTAGTTGAAGACGGGCTATCCAAAAGAAGTTGTAACTCAGCATGATGAGAATGGAGAAAAGGAACAGGTTTGAATTCCGTTCAGAAAGCCTGAAAAATCTTGACTTCAGTCGAGATTCAATCGCTCCAGAAAGACCATGTCGTGTGTCAACGATTGCCACCATGAGCACCATCGCAAACGCACCGGTAAGAAGTGGCCCATAAACTGCTATGCGCAAAAGTAGGTCTTGCTTGAGAAGACTCGTAAGAAGCAGGGAAAAGATCACAATTGCACCAAGCAGGTATTGTGGCAAAACCTGTCCATTAGGCAACACTGATTCCTCCGTCATTCATTCACCACCAAATCAACGATAGGATCGAGAAAAAGACATATTGCGACATCATTAGCAAGCGGTTTCCAAGGACTGGCCTCAAGACCGTACATTGATACTAATTTTAAAGAATGCAATGAGCTAAGTCTGTGGGTGCTCCATTGTTTGGATTCAATGTTCTTCTCCATGGCCTGATCGAACACATCGGATGTTGCATCTTCACTGTTGCTGAACACCGCTCCTGAAAGAATGCCGACACTGTTGTTCAAGCTTATTTTTGAGCCCCGCCAAACATCATTTATGACATCCAAGATTTCATGAACAGTGTTTTGTAATGCCTCAATGCTACCATGCCGGATTTTTTTGTCCGATTTTAAATCGGCGATGTGTTTCGATGAAAGCAATTGAGAGGAAAGAAGCGAGGTCAATTCTGCAGTCCCATCACTGGCCTCCAATTCTTCCATTCGAACAGTGATTACAACGGTCATGGAACGACCGAATTCCTCTTCATATTCCCCATTCTCCCAGATCTGCTTCTTGGTGCGATGAAGATTTAAACCATCTAGTGAGTGACTTAATGCGGCAGTACACTGTAGTTTGGTTTTTCGGGAGAGATGCCATGTATTGTTTCGGCGGTCGATCCTCAACAAAAGATTAAACAAAAATCCAAAATTTGCCGAACGATGGCCTCTACGCCAACACCTATAGGGGTTCTGGGGGCTCGAAATGAAAGAAACTTTGTGTTCTTGGACACAATCCTTGCAAATCGATTCTTTTCCATGCAATTCGAGTGCATTGAGACGTGGATTTGCTTGAAGCCGCGCAGAGTGACAATTGATATCTAAAGCTCGTTTCAACAACAGATGAGATTCGAAAGGCGTAACTGTGCTCATCAGGCTTGAGAGCAGACCTTCATCGTTAATTTGCATTAAAGAATTCAAACTTCTTCCGCTGATTGATTGCCGTACTTGTCTAAATTTGAACTCACGGGCACCGGGATCTGTTTCTATCCGACGATTCATATTGCTGAGAGCATTCGCAATATCATTCAGTGGAGCGAAGACAATTTCCTTCAAGTCTTTGCTCTTCATATTGGCAACTCCTTTGCGTCAGTGAAGAGGGATGAAAAGAAAATCCAACGACAGAGGACCGAGTACAGTGCAATTTTTCGATCTAAGCCACCCTCTGGCTGCCAATTCAATCTGAAGCCATCGCCAGATTCGGCTGAAGAAGGGAGGGGTTGAGCGATGGTGCTCCGAACTCGCCCCAATCCCTCATCGATGATCTTTGACGTTTTTGAGGAGAAGTTCAAGAGGGTCTCTTTATGCTCGCTGTAAGCCACGAGCCAATTGTATACCCGCATGAAAACAGAAGAGGGTTCCAATTCGATTGAATCGAAGAACACAGACCATTGTTCCAAACTGATTGAACTTGGTGTCGCTTGTTGGAAGGTGGGTTTGGCCTTGACCTCTTCCAGCCATACCAAACAATCCTGCATCACTCGCATGAACAATTCACCCCTCTGGCTATCTTGGTGGGAAAGTTGACTTCTGATATGAAGAATGAAATTCGTGGTGCTTTGTTGAAGAAGGGTTGCTTTGCGAGGCCGTTCAGAACTAAAAAATGGCATGTGCTTCTCTGCCATGGACAGTTCAAGGGATTCCAAATCTGATTGATTGAGGTACTGCCCCAGAGGATCGAGGGCTTGATGCAATGCCCCTTTTGAGCCGGAGTATGAAAGTCTCCATGGAGTTTTTCGGATGCTCCATGAGAGATCGTATGGACTTGTTTCTCGTTCAATTTTTAATTTCGTCCTCTGAAGCGAAATAAATTCTGTGTGTCTCGAAAGAAGATGGGGCGATGCTGGCATGAGAGTTTGGACCATGTACAGATCACCAATCCTCTGGCCTCCCTTGCTAAATGCCGTTTTGTAGGAATACAGTGGTTTCTGACGTGGGAGTGGTAGGTCCTCAATCATTTGAGTGACGGCGTGCACTGCCGATGTAATATGACGATTCCGGACATAAACTGGTGCATAGAATTCAAGTGGTAATTTATTCAACATGAGATGTTGAACCTTATTGTTCCAATGAATCCTAATCTTTTCAGGGCGGATGATACTAATCTCCCCGTTTGGAGCCCACCTGAGTAGAGAGATTGGATTTGATTTATCCTGCATCTGCGGCAAAATGTGATGTCGGAAAAAGGAGTCGCCCAATGAATCGGTTTGAGCTAAATCACCGGTGAGCGCTCCTGTGAGACTGGAGAGAAATAAGATGGTAGCGGCTGCAAGAGGAATCATAAAAATGGAGGTTTGGAAGAAACTTAACGAGGGCCATACCGCAAGTATTAGATAAATCGCAAACAACGCAATATAGATTGTAGTCGCCGCTTGGATCACTGATTCCTTGGAAGAAATTTTCCTCGAGAAGTAATGTGCAGAAATGAAAACAACCAATCCGCTAATGGCCCAAACCGTCCCAGCGTAGTAGAACGGGCTAACAATAGCACGCGTATTTGCCGCTACGAAAATAAGCGTCCATAGAAAAATTGTCCCAATGGCAATGCCGCCCACACCAAGGCTTGTAGTGAATGCTCGTAAGCGACTTTGAAGTTCGTCGAATAAACCCTGAATAAACGAGATAACTCCGCTCACAAGCTGCCTCAGGAACTCGAGGAGGGAGATATTTTCTGTATCGTTTACCAATGTCATTCCCCCATATGCTCGGCGAGTGAGGTTCGTAGAGAATGAAGGCGTTCAAGCATTTCTAAAAAACGACGAGGGAGAGCCACACTCGAATCAAGGAGACTGAAATATTGAGTTTGAGAAAAGATATCTTCAAGCAAGGTCTGAAACTCATCGAGTTGCATGTCTTTCATTTTTAATCTCATGTCGAAAAGGGCGCTCAGCTCTTCTTGCTCGCGCTCCACCGTTTCCAATAGACGCTCAGTGTTCGTAATTTCGAGCCTGATTTCTGCGCGACTCATTTCGATAGAAGGAACCGTTCGTCGGCGGGGGAGGAAGTGAAAAAAATCTTCAAAGGTAGCCTCTTTAGGATACCACCATGGCCATGTGAGACCCATTATTGGACCCCCAAGTAGTTCTCTAAATCAGCGATTCGTTTATTCAACAGCTCAAGCATAGCATCGTTAGCATGATCTTTAATCGCAAATAACACTTCGGAATCTGGGTCAGAATACTCTGTCAAATCTCGATTAATTGAACGGATGTGAGAACGAAGGGTTTCGTTCGCTAAAACAACGGTGGCCTCCTCCAATATACGCCCAAATTCAACGGCTGCTTCTGCCCTAGATTGAACGATCACAGGCTCTTCCTGTTCTTTTACTTCATAGTCGCGAAGGGAAACTTTCAGGTCTTCTATGATCGAACGCCCATCACTTAAGACAACGGGTGTGTCCTTGATGCGGTTTTTAATCGCACTCGAATTTAGGCATCTTTGGCTCGAAGGATTCATTTCATCAAATCCTTTCAGGAATCAGTCAGACGCCCAATGCTGACTTCAATTCAGCTATCGAGCGGGCTGAACCCATTGCTTTGAGTTCGGATTCGGTCATTTGAATCGAGAATCCAGCATTTTGTTCGATGACTCCGTGTAGGTCAATCATATCCATGCCTTCAATTATGTCCGGCATGGAATCATCACGCAACACAAATTCAATGAAAGAGACACGTTGATGGTGTGTGACGAACGTGTTCGAGACGCCATCGAGGCGGCGGCGAATCGAAGAAAGGGATGCAGCAACATTTCCAACGCCTTGTAAAACTGCTTTTTCTTCCATCTCGCTTTTTGCATCTTTCACTTGTTGGCGGATGTCATTTAGCATTGATATGGCATCATCTCGCTCAGCGAATAATGTAGTACGTTTTTTATTCTCACGAGCTTTTTCTTGGTTGAGAAGAACCATCTCGGATTCGGCATATTGCATCTTATCTTTCCTCAACAAAATATCAGCCCACTTCTTCTTACAATGCCATCGCTCAAGCTGTTTTGCAGTGAAAGAACGACCCCTTCGCGGCGCTTTACGGTTCACAAGGACTGTCTTTAAACCGTATCCGATGATGAATCCAGTGCTGGCAGCAACCGCTGCAAGTGTCGTTGGGTCTTCGAGCATAATTTAGGCTCGATGAACTCCCTAATAATTGGTTCGATGAAGTTCAGGCGGAGGCAATACGGCTTACTCTTTTTTCCGACTTATGCGAATAAAATTCATTAGGAGGAGGATGAAGAAAATGTTCCACGCAATTACATTTAGCCCTGGATTCGCCTTCCAGTTCCGCACGAATTCTGCTGCATTCTCAACTTCCAAGGCTGGATCAAAACTCGCGTACACTGTAACTGAATCCAAATGGAGTTGGACATAACACGAAGATTGTTGATTATCACATTGGGTCTGATTTCCTATGACTGGGCTATAATGTAATTGTAGCGATCCATCCTCGGCGTACATCGAGCCGTCCAGTACAATTGGCCGTATTCGCACATCATATACGCCCGAAGGGAAGGGTTGTCGGGGGTGAGTGCACTTGCCACTGTTGAATGCATCTTGGAATGCCCAAGAGCGCGGGAAATAGGTCCCACTGCATTCAATATCAAGGCTATATGATTGCACTCCTATGGAGTTGAAGAACGTTAGATTCCAAACGACTGCCTCAATGCCATCCGGATCCTCGAAAGAGTCCATACAAGCGTTTAGAGAAAGTGTGGCGTCGCTTTGTAAAAATCCGTCAATTGAATTTATTGATGCGTCAAAGCCAAGTTGGCAGGCACC
>Ga0206682_10002836_pt1 | contig 15361 bp, 5 predicted proteins | sample M240m12015metaG_FD_155444 | JGI IMG/M metagenome (GOLD analysis project Ga0206682, IMG submission 155444) | Ammonia-oxidizing marine archaeal communities from Monterey Bay, California, United States - M2 40m 12015 | ecosystem: Environmental > Aquatic > Marine > Intertidal zone | place: USA... | reverse complement strand
CTCGTGATGACGACACACCGCACAGATGACGATCGAGACGCGCCACCTCGAGCGCCCCGCCCCCGCCCCCGGACTCGGAGACGCGTCTCGCGGCGCGCCCCGACGCGACGCGGTCCAATGCGGTCCAATGTCAAATTTCATTCAAACGCCCCCAAGTCGCGCGCGGCGTCCAGAAATTCCAAATACGAAGCGTCATCCGCGCGCGGCGCCGCGGCGTCCGCGCGCGGCGCCCCCGGGCGCGCGGGATGCGACCCTCCGCCCGTCGCGGCGCTGACTGCGCCGACCGCGCCGACTGTGCGCGCCCGCTTCGTTGGCGGCGGCGCCTGCTTCTCGCGCTGGATGCGCACCGACGCCGGAACCAACGCCTTGAGCGCCGAGTCGTGCTGCGCCGGGGCCAGCGTGCGCGCCGTGGGCGCCGCCGCCTTGGTGTGCGCCGCCGCCGCAGCCGACCGGTCGGGCGCGGCGCGGCGCGCGGGCACGCCGCCAACTCCCCCCGGCGCGCCCGCGCCCGCGCGCAGGGGCGGCGCGGCGGTCACGGCGCGCAGGTGCGGGCTGAACGCGGGCGCGCGGTAGGCGGGCGCGCCGCCTGGCGCCCGCGGCGCCCCGGCGAAGTACCCCGCGGGCGGCGCCGCGGCTATGACAGGCACCGCCGGAGGTGGCGGAGGCGGCACGGGAGGCATCTCGTCATCGCCGACGATGCTTGTCGGAGCCCCCGGGGGAGGCGGCACGGGGGGCGGCGCACCCGGCGGAGGCCCGGGCGGAGGCCCCGGGGGGGGACCGGGAGGCGGCCCCGGCGGCGGTCCCGGCGGCGGCCCCGGCGGCGGTCCCGGCGGCTGTCCCGATGCCGCCCCGGGGGGCGCCCCCGGCGGCGGCGGCAGCGGCGGCGGCGGCCCCGGCGGCGGAGGTCCGACCCCGTCGATCCACACGTCGAGCGTCCCCGGCGATGCGCTCGCCTCCGCGCCCGAGCCGGGGCGCGGCTCGCCGAGGACCCCCCAGCCGTCGTCCTCGCCGTCCTCGTCTCCCCCCGCGCGCTCCGCGTCCTCCGCCTCCGCGCGTATCTGCGACGCGGCCTTGTACTTCTGCGGCTTCCCGGGAGGCGGTTTCCCTGTGGGGTTCAGCGTGGGGTGGTAGTACACCGAGTCCTGGACGCGCCGCTCGCCCAGCCCCGAGTCCGCGCGCGCCGCCGCCGTCGTCGCGAGCTCCAGCCCGGAGCTCGGCGCGCGGAGCGCGCCGATGTTCTTTACCTTGGGCACGGGGGCGGGGGCGGGGGCGCCCCTCGCGGCGTCTGCGTCGCGCTGCGCTTTGCGCCGCGCGACCGCATCCTCCAAAACCTTCACCCGCTGCACCTTCTCGTTGGTCGCGAGGCCCGCGCGTTTGAGCTCCTCGATCTTCGCGAGTTCCCCCTCGAGCGTTTCCACGCTCGCTTTTTCAAGCGCCTCCTCGCGCGCCGCCTTGCGCTTCGCCTTGTTCTTCGCCACCTCTTTCTTGCGCTGCTCGCGGCGATGCGCGTCGCCGGGGGCCAGGGTCTGCGCGCGTTTCGAGTCGGGTGGACGGACGGGTGAGCGGGGAAGGAAACCCCACGGAGAGCGCGGGGACGAGAAGAGGCGGTGGAAGATCCCTTCGGACGTGGAGTGCGGGTCGAGAGGTCCCGTTTCGCGCGCGTACCTTGCCCATCGTGCGTGTCCTGCCCCGCGACGAAGAGAACGAAGCTACGCCGGCGCCGGCGACTTCGAGCGACACCCACCGCTGCGCCTTGCGCTGCTGGGCTGTGGGGGAGGAAGCTTCTCGTTCGTGCCCAAGAGCCAAGACAATCGATAATCTCGAGCGGAGTCAAATTTCCCCCGGCCGGCCAAAATAGGGTCGAACCCGTTTTGGCGTCCCGGGTGGTCCCCACTCCTCGAGGCGTCAGGCCGCCTGTCGCGCCGGAGTGGCGTCGCATTTTCGGCGGGGAACTTCCCGAGCCTTCCCCCGGCATCGCGGGCGCGCGCGAGATGGCTGCCGGCGCCGTCGCCGCGGACGGAGACGCCGCGGACGGCGCCCCCGTTCGGGAATTGCGGTGGGACCACGCGAGGACCATCGCGGCGGACGGCAACGGCGCCGAGCGCTTGAAAGAGGCTGACGATCTGCGTCTGCGGCGCGCGTGCGAGGACTTCGGGAGCAGGCAAGACTGCACTGACATGATGGAACGCATGATGCTCAGCGCCATCTCGCGGTTCCCCGCCGATCCCCTGGCGTACATGACGGAGTACTTGGAAAAGGAGATCGAGAGCGGCGAGGTGGCGCGGGGTGATTCGGGGCGTGGCTGGGGGGAGGAGTTGCACGGCCTGGGTGTGGATTTGGAAGAGAAAACGCAGGCGTTCGCGGCGAGGTTGGATTTCCAGACCATATGCTACAAGCTGTCCGCGGCGATGATCGAGGCGAAGCCGGAGGACGCGCCCGCGTTCGCGCTCGACTTTTTGCGCAAGCTCAAGGCTGAAAACGCCGAAGCCGCGGCGCCGTGAGCGAACGACGGAGCAAACGATTTCGACGCGCTCGGCGCGTGATGTATTTTTATCAACACGCACCGTGAACCCACGAGATGACACGTACCGTGAATACGCGCGCGCGCGAGAAACGCGTCGATGTTCGGTGTGTCACGCCCTCCGCCCGCGCTTGTTCAACTCTCTCATCACCCATGTATGTAAAAGTGTAAAGTCATGCTCGATGTCAGCTAAATTCAGTCGTCTTTTTGAAGTCCAACAAGCTATGTGTCAACAGTCAGCAAAAATGTAAAAGAAAAAACGTAACACTACTTTACTTAAAAACACATTTCCTCTGCCTTCGCGTCGGCCCCGTCGCCACAAGCGGCGCGCGGGGAGGCGTCGGCGCTTGGGTATCGCGGTGGGCCCGCGCGACTGAGTGGAACGTGCTCGTGTTGCGTGTCGGCGACGAACCGCCTTTCCGCCCGTCATGCCGGCCTTCAGGCCAGGCGACGAGGATGTGCCCCTGCTTCACGCGCTCGGCGAGGGCGTCGCGGACGACTCGAGGGCGACTCGGACGTGGGCGACCAGGGCGAGCGCGTGTTTTGTCGCGGCTCTGTTCGTCGCCGCCGGCGTCGTCGGCGCGTCTTCTCCCTCGGCTCGTGCCTCGCTGGGCCTGGAGAAGGTCTTGACGCCCGCGGAGCGGGTGGTGGGCGACCCGGTGGTGGCGGACGTGAAGTCGCTGCCCCCCGACCCGACGGAGAAGAAACCGTTCACCGCGATGGAGGGCATGTTCGCGTACGAAGGGTGGACGCAAAGTCTGTTCGAGGAGACGCAGGACGACAGGCCGCTGCTGCAGCAGCTGCCCAAGTACGGCGCCTCGGTGGACTGGTCGCGGATCATGGCCGCGCTCAACAGCGGCATCGGGAAGAACGGCCAGCGCAAGCTGTTCCTGTTCATCCGGCACGGCAAGGCGACGCACAACGAGTGGGGCACGCTCCAGCACCACGCGCACGACGGGGCGGACATCCCGTGCGACTTCAAGACTCCCGGGGACCTGGTCGATCCCGACCTCACGGATCTGGGGAAGAGCGACGCGGTGAAGTACGTCCGCGACGTGTTTCGGGACGGCTTGGGCGCGGCGATTGACAAAAAGGCGAAGGTGTTCTCGTCGCCGCTCGCGCGGTGCATGGAGACGACGCTCCGGATGCTGACGAACCAGACGGGGCTGCGGGTGGCGGGGGACCTGGTCACCGTTAGCGAGCTACTGCGGGAGCGAATTGACGCGAGGGTGCCTTTCGAGCTGAGGAGGCCGGTGAGCTTCGTGCCTGACGTGGTGATCAAGGCGGAAGCCGCCGAAGCAGCCGCGGAGGCGGCGAAGAAAAACGGCGCCGCGGAGCTCTCGGGGCAGGGCGGCGCGCGTGGGCCCGGGGGCATGTGCTGGGAACCCAGCAAGGGCCTGACCGGACACGCAGGGTCGTGCTGCGTGCACGACGGTCTGCTGGAGAAGTTTGGGGACTACGGCGTGTTCGACATCAACGTCGCGACGCCTTCGTTCCTGAACGTCGAGGTTTCCGAGCAGGATGCGGACTTGAAGTGGGAGGACCAGCCCAAGGTTGACGAGACCGGAGAGCCCATCGCGCACCACGTGAAGGAGTTAAAGTACGTGGGCGCGTCCTGCGGCCTTACGGAGGTGGCGAACAAGGGGTGGCAGGAGTGTACCGGGCCAGAGATGCTCGGGTTGCTGGCGGAGGATGACCTGGCGCTGGGGAGCAAGGAGGAATCGGAGTTTGCTCTCGTGGAGCGCGTGCGCACGTGGTTCTCCTCGGTGTACGACCACGTGGAGGAGAATGTGGTCATCGCGGTGACGCACTCCGACTGGATCAAGCTCGCGCTGCAGGAGCTGGACATCAAGAAACCGTGGGTCGTGCCGAAGAACGGCGAGATTTTCCCCATCATCGTGGAGGACACGCGCACGTCGGTGCCCGGGTGGATCGAGAAGCGCGAGGCGAGGAAGCGCCAGGTGAACTCCGCGACGGAGAAGGGCGGCGTCATCGACCTGACGCACGGCTTGGGCGCGCACGAAAAGGTGTTGAACGCGCTGAGGATGTCGGACGAGGCGGCGGAACAGGCGGCGAGCACCGCCGCCGCCGCGGAACGGGCAGCGGCGGTAGAACGTCGAGCCGCGGAAGCCGCGAAGGTGGCGGCGGACCAGGCGCGAGCGGCGGAGGTCGCCGCGCAGCGCGCCATCGCCGAGGCGAACAGCGCCGACGCGGCGGCGCCGGCGAAGACGAAAAACGCGGAGGCTTCCAACGGGAACGCGGCGAGCGCCCGCTGATTCTCGGGCGCCCCTCCTCGTGGTACTGCGTGCCGTACATTTTCAGTCTTCCGAACACGAGCTTAGCTAGCTAGCTATGTAGATATATAAAGGTACATACTAATAATACGACTAGAGACTATCGCTCCCCGGGTCGGCGGCGATCAAAACACGTCGTCGTCCTCCTCTGCGAGTCCGGCGTCGTCGTAGTCCACGTCCGCCTCGCCCGCGGCTTCCAGCCCGTCGTCGAACCCGCCATCCGCCCACCCGTCATCCGCCGCGGGAGGGTCCTGCGGCGAAATCTCGACGCTCGCGTCCGCGTAGCCCGCGGAGGTCGAGGGAATGCCCAAATCGGCCGCGTACACGTCGGCGGCGTCGAACGTCTCGTTCAGCGGAGCCTCCGACTCCGGCGCGGGCTCCGGCGCGCGCTCCGGAACCGGCGGCGGGGCGGGCGCCGGCGCCGGCGCCGGCGCCGGCGCAGCCGCGGCGTCCACTTCATCAGCCTCGAAATCGTCCGCGTACGCGTCCTCGGCAGCTCCACTGAGCCGAGGATCGGGCTCAGCGGGCGTCGTCGTCGTCGTCGTCGTCGTCTCTGGGTCGCCTCCCTCTCCTCCGCGACCCTCGAGGTCACCCGCCGGCGCCGCGTCGTCTCGCCGCGCGAAGTCGTCGGGCGCCGCGGGCTCGACGGGCGCCGCTTCTGGCGGCGCCGCGTCTTCTTCGCGCTCGTCGTCCCGCCACACGAAGTCGTCGGTCAAGTCGTCGGTCGGCGCGGGCGTCTCTTCCGCGGGCGTCTCTTCCGCGGGCGCCGGTTCGGGAACTCGGGGACCGGCCTCGGTCCCGAGCGGTTCCGGCGCGAACGACGCGCCCGGCGCCGGGAGCGCGTCGAGCGACGGCGCCGACCCTCCCGTCGGTTCCGGGGGTTTATAAACGCCGCCGAGCGTCCCGCCGAGCGCGTCCGCGGGACGGAGCGCGCGACGCACCGCCGCGCCCGTGATGAGCGGCCCGTCCCCGCCGAGCGCGCCTTTCCTCGGCGAGCCCTCCGGCGAGAAGTCGCCGTCGCTGAAGGCGTCGACGTCGCCGAAGACTACGCGCATCGCCGCCGACTCCGTCTCCGCCGCGCGCCGCGACGCGCGCCGACGCAGCATCTCCGTTTTCGTCTCCGGGTCCTCCCCCTCCAGATCGTGCGCCTCCAGGTCGGTCACTCGGTGCTTGTCCCGCTTCTTCTTGGCCTTCTTCTCTCGCCGCGCCGCCTCCGCGTCCGCCGCGGCGGCGGCTTCGGCGGGCGCGGCGCGCGCGCCCGGGGGGGGTCGCATCTGCGCTTCGAGCTCGTCGTCCGAGTCGAGCGGCGCGTCGCCCGGGCCGCCGGCGGAGACGGTCGGCGCGCTTCGTCGCGACGCGGGCGGCGGGCCGGAGGAAGTGCCGGGACCGTCGTCCAGGAACTGGCGAGCTTGAGGCACGGGCCTGGACTCTCCCCACGCCGAGGAGGGCGCGGCGAAGGACGCGGATGACTTTTCCCGAGCCTCGTCGTCGACCAAAGACCCGTGGTCGCCCGCGGGCGCGGGGTTCGACCTCGCCACGCTCGCATCCTTGACTTCCTTGCTCGAAAGACACCCCATGAGCTCGTCCAACTCCGCGCGAGCGCCCCCGCGCGCCCGACGGCTCGACGGTCTCGCCTCGAGGGCGCACGAAAGAGTGACAGAGGAGAGATCGCGCACCCGTTCGGGGTTGCTGAAGCTGAAGCGGTGCAATCTTGAAAGCACATTCTTGCTTTGTAGAGAGTTTTCCGCGCGAATGAGCTCGGACATGTCTGTTCTAAGATATATGTTTGCCGCCTACTCACTCGTCCTCCTCCATGTCGCTGTCGCCACCGCCGTCGCCCTCCTTGACGTCGAACTCGATGCCGTACTCCTGGTCGCACCCAAGGTACGAGTCGCACATGAAGAACAGCGTGTACTCCGCTTTCCCGGCCTCCTCGGGCGCGGCAAACTCCAACCGCACCTTGCTCTTCCGGCCCAGCGTCACGCGCTTGATGGCGGCGAGCGTCCCGGCGTTGGCGTCGCCCACCACCAGCCACCAGCTCTCCTCCTTCTTCTTCGGGAAGCGCGGCGCGAGCACCGGGCCGAGTTCGCCGTCTTCCATCTCCCGCTCGAGCTCCACGATCAGCTCCACCGTGTCCCCCGTCTCGATCTCGTCCGCGCCTGCCACCGAGTAACGCACCTCGACGTTGGGGTAGCGGTTGCACGCCGCAGCCACCTCCGCCATCTGCGCGTCCGACATCTGCAGGAGCGCCGCTCGCTTGTCGTCCTCCATGTCCACGACGTCGTACACGGACTCGACGCCCGCCTCCGCGCACCGCGCCGCGCACTCCTTGTCCACGTGCGGGAGCTGCAGCAGCGCGCTGTCCTTGTCCCACATGCCCTGCGTCACCATCTGCGAGAGCTCCATCGCCGCCAACGCGGGCGCCAGCCAGCCGCTGCTCGAGATGACGTCGACGATGGCCTGCAGCAGCCGCGCGGCGTCGGGCAGGATCGACGCCAGGTCGTTGGTCAGGTCGCCGTTGAGCTGCATGCGCCCGAAGTGCGCCTGCAGCAGAGCGGCGGTCTTGACGTGCGGGTCCGTCGTGCGCCGGCTCTCCAGCGTGACGGGCGAGTGGTTCAGCACGTGCCGCAGCGCGCTCGCCTCGCCCGGGCGCGCGGCGTGCCTCTCAAACTCCGTCGCGCCGGCGACAATCTCCAGCAGCCCCTTGAGCTTGGTCTTCGCCGTCAGGGACGCGGCGAAGAGCTCGATCGTGGTGTACGTGATGGAGTAGTACGCGCCGATCATGCCGAGGTTGAGCGGCGAGACGTCCATGTCGTCCTCCACCGCGACGCACTTGCTCGCCTCCAGATCCGCCAGCGTCGTCTCCACCAGCTCGGAGAGCGCGTCCGAGAGGTGCCGGTGCGTCGCGCCCGTCAAGTTGTAGTAGTTGGGGTTCTGGCTCAGGCGCCGGTAGTAGAACGTCCACGTCAGGTAGTCCACCGCGTCCTGCTTGTTCTCCACCACCCTCGTCACGATCTCCGCGGACAAATGGTCGTGCAGGAAGTGGTCCAGGTGCGACTCCACCGGGAACGGCTCGTACAGGAACTTCTTGTAGTACGCCTTGCGCGGCGCGTGGCAGAGGAGCACCGCCGCGCCGTGCGCGTCGAGCGTCGGCCGCGACGCGCGCCCGCACATCGCCAGCAGGTCGGTGACGGGGTAGTCCGCGGACCCGGCGCCGCCCGCGTCGAAGTACTGCGTGCCCGCGATCACCACCAGACGACACACGCAGCTCAGCCCCCACGCGAGCGGCGCGGTCGCCACCAGCACCGAGGCGGCGCCCGACGCGAAGACGCGCTCCACCGTCTCGAGCTCGGCGGCGTCCATGCTCTCGTGCGCCAGCGCGACGCCGAACCGCAGGGCGTGCGCCGCCGCCGGGTCGGAGACGCGCTCGAGGTGCGGCGCGAGGTCCTCCGGCTCGCAGTTCAGGAACCTGTGCGGCGCGCCGTCCGCGGCGGCGAACGTCAGCAGGTCCAGCGACAGCAGCTTGGCGTGCTTCCGCGTGGGCACGAACACGATCGCGGGCGCGCCGTCCGGCGCGTGCCGCGCGACGGCGCCGTACGTCGGCCGCGCCATGGCGCTCATGCGCGCCTCGAAGTTGGCGATGTCCACGCCCTGGATGTGTATGTCCAGCGGCACGGGGCGCACGCCCGGCGGGAAGTTGAAGATGGCGCTCGCGGGCGCGCCGATCCACTCGCCGATGTCCCGCGCGTTCGCGAGGGAGACGCACAGCCCGACGACGCGCGCCGGGCGCTCGAGCTGCGAGCCGACGTAGCGCATCCGGCTCACCGCGATTTCCGTCGTCGGCCCGTCGGCGCCGCCGATCAAGTGCAGCTCGTCCGCGATGAACAGCGTCACCGCCTGCACGTTCTTGCGCTGCTTCCACCGACGCGAAAGCACGTCCCACTGGCGCGGGGTCGCGATCACGATCGTGCCCTCCGCCAGAAGCTTCAGATCCACCGAAGTCTCCCCGGTGAGCGAGGTCACGGAAACGCCGAGCGCGCCGCCGAAGCGCGCGCGCCAGTCGCGCGCGCGCTCGCGCGCGACTTCCGGCGAGGGCGCCATGTACACGCACTTCTGCGCCGTCTCCGGGGACGCTTCGCGTTTCCGTAGCATGCGCAGGATGGCGAACTCCGCGCACGCGGTCTTGCCGCTGCCGGTGGGCGCCGCCACCAGCGCGTTGTCGTCCGTGTTGTACAGGCACTGGAACGTCTGCGTCTGCACCGGGTTGAAGCGCGAAAAGTCGGGGAAGAGCGCGTCGAAGCCGCCCTCCTTGAGCGCGGACACCGGAAGGGGCTGCAGGTCCAGGAGCTCCGTGGGCGGCGGCAGCTTCTCCGGCAGGAGCAGGTGCTTGAAGCTGACCGGGATGGCGGTCTCCGAGCCCAGCCAGCTGTCGGACACGAGCTTCACGAAGTACTGCGGCGGCGGCGGGTCGAGCAGGCTGACGGTGAACGAAACCGCGTGGTCCTCCTCGGCGTTCACCTGCCTCAGCAGGAAAAACTCGTGATGCAGGATGTGCTCACCGTCGTTATCCTCGACGATGATCCAGAACCCCTGCGCGTACCCGTGCGCCTTCTCGTCCCACTGGAAGTCGGGCGTCAGCGTCAGGTCAACCTTGAGCGTCGACCGCGTGATGGGCTGCACGTGCGCGCTCAGCTCGACGCGCGGGAACTGATGCACGAACTTGTGAATCGCCTTGCCCATCTTGGGGAAACGAATCAGCTCGCCGATCTCCTGGCTGGTCAAGTCGTAGTACCTCTCCCACGCCAGGTCCTTGCGTTCCACCTTGGCCAAGATGTCCGCGGGGATGCCCTTGAACTGGCGCAGCGGCGTCTGCGAGCCCCACGTGCGCCGCGCCGCCATCTTGCACAGCGCCAGAGCCTTGTCCGCGAGCGCCGCCCACCCCCGCTTGAGCACAATCTCGAAGATGCACCGCAAGATGCGCCCGGCGCTCTGCGTCACGTACACCATGTCCGCCATCAGCGCGAACCCCTCGAGCTTCATCCCGCTGATGTACGCCTGCAGCAGGATGTTGATCTTCGCCGTCGGCTCCTCGATGCTCTCCTTGACCGGGATCGGCACGCGCTCGGCGAGCTTCGCGAGCTCCAGCTTCTCCTCCTCGCGCACGGAGATGTACTTGAACTCCTCCGCCAGCGAGAAGAGCCGGCACAGCTCGATGTCGCCCATGGACGGTTTCAAGTGCTCGTTGAACGCCCGCACCGTGCCGTGCGAAATATAGTAGTGGCTCGCGATCTTCCCCAGGTCCGTCGCCTGCAAAACGCCGCTCCGGCGGTCGTACCGGCACAGACCAGCTTTATCCAGCCGCGCGGCGGCGGTGTGCACCAAGTCGGCGCGCCGCCGTTCGAGCGCGGGGTCCTCCTCCAGGGCGTCCACCCCGACGCCGTACAGGTTGGGATTGCGCAGCATGCGCACGTACAGGTAGGTGTACCCCAGCCACGACACGGCTTCGCGCGCGCTCTGCACCGTCCCGAGCACCACCTCCGCGTTGAGCGCGTCCGCGAGGTTGGAGACGAACTGCGACTCGATCGGCAGCTGTTGGTTGAGCAGCGACAGGTAGTACTGCAGCTCGCTGTGCTGCGTGATGATGATGCCCTCGCCGAACGTGTCGAATTGCGGGCGGCCGGCGCGGCCCATCATCTGCATCACGTCCTGGAAACTCAACTCGTCCCAGCCCCCCTTCTCGGGGTTGTACATCTGCGTGCCCTTGATGATCACCGTGTGCGCGGGCAGGTTCACGCCCCACGCCAGCGTCGCCGTGCTCACGAGCACCTGCACGTGCCCGTCGGCGAAGAGCTCCTCGACGAGCGTGCGGTCTGCCCGGCTCATCCCGGCGTGGTGGATGGCAAACCCGTACGGCAGCACGTCGCGCAGGTCCGCGGAGCGGCACTGCTCCGCCTCCGACACCAGGATCTCGCGGCTCGCGCTGTCCTCGCGCAGGAACTTGGCGAGCTGGTCGTTCTGCAGCGCGGTGTCCCGCATCGCCTTCGCGGTTTTCGCGGTTTCCTTCCGGCTGTGCACGAAGATGATGGTCTGCGACTTCCCGGCGTTCTCCATCACCTTCTCGTAGCAGATGTCGTTCATGAGCTGGAACCTCTGCAGCGGCTTCTTCACGGTCACGCCGATGAACTGCTGCTGCAGCGGGCACGGGCGGAACGAGTTGTCGAACACGAACAGGCCCTTCGCGGGGTTCACGCGCAGGAACGACGCGACGTCCTCGAAGTTGGGAAGCGTCGCCGAGAGGCCCACCAGCCGCACCATCTCCTGCGTCTGTTCAACCTGCCTCACCGTGCGCGCCACGATGGACTCCAACACGGGCCCGCGCGTATCATGCAGCAGGTGGATCTCGTCGATGATCAGCAGACGCACGAGCTGCGTATACGTGCGGTCGCCGGACTTGCGCGTGATGATGTCCCACTTCTCTGGGGTGGTGACGATCACCTGCGTGTCGTCGATTTGCGCGCGCGACAACGACACGTCGCCGGTGAGCTCGCGCACGTTCACGCCGTACGGCTTGAGCCTCGCGCCGAGGTTGCCCACCATCTCCGCGACTAGCGCCTTCATGGGCGCGACGTACACGATCTTGAACGCTTTCGTATTCAACGAGCCGTCCGGTTTTCGGTGCGAGCCGAGCTCGTGCAGAATCGTGAGCATCGCGACGTTCGTCTTGCCCGCGCCGGTGGGCGCGCACAGCAGCATGTTCTCCGGCGACAGCATCGCCGTCTCGTACACCTGGCTCTGCACGCGGTTCAGGGACTTCATCCCCGCGAACGCGGGGTGCGCCCAGGAAGGCAGCTCCTCGATGGGGCGCAGCTTCTCGTCGTCCGCGAAGGCTTTGGGTTTCAGCGCGGGGATGTGCACCTCCTCGTACCCCTTCTTCGCGCTGCGGTACGACCCCGCCGGAAGCTCGCAGCGCTTGTTGGACATGAAGTGGCTTCCCTGCGCGAACGCCAGCGCGTCCAGCTCGAGCATCTTGCGCCCGGCCGCGGCGGTCTCGTGCCCGTTCGCGGCGTCCGCGACGTCCGCCGCGACTTCGCCGCGGAGCCGCCGCGCCTCTTCGCGGATCTTCGCTTCCATCGCGCTCTGCCGCGCGCGCGCGGAGACGCGCTCGCCCGTCTGGCGCATCGCGTCCAGCACCTTCGACGCCTCCGGCCGCGCGGCCATCTGCTCCATGACCACCGCTTTTTCTTCGTCGTTCTGCGCGCGCGCCAGCCTGGTGCACCACACCACCCGCGCGCGCGACTTGAGCAGCTTCTTGATGAGGTCGAACTTGTCGTAGTCCAGCATCAGGACGAGCTGGTTCTCGCAGGCGCGCTCATCATCCTTCTCGTTCCCGAGCGCCGCCAGCACCTCCTCCGCGGTCTTGCTGGACTCGCTCGCCTCCGCGTCCGTGTAGCCGAACGCGGAGGCGATCTGGCGCTGCAGCCAGTACGCGTCGATCTCGGAGGCGGGGACCGCGTCGTCCGGGGCCTCCGCGCCGGCGCCGGCGGCGCCCGCCGCGCCCGCCACCCCCACGCCGGCGCCGGCAGCCTCAGCCTCCTCCCCCCCCTCCTCCTCCTCCTCCACGTCGCTCGCCTCCAGCACCTCGTCCACCTCGTTGTCCGTCTCCTCGTCCTCCTCCTCGAACTCTACGGCGACGCCTATGTCATCGTCCAGCGCGTCGCCGGCGGCGTCGTCGGCGTCGTCGCCCGCGCCGCCCGGCTTGAAATCCGTCACCAGCTTCCCCACCGCCACCATCCGCGCGAAGCTCTCGTCGCTCGTCGGGCCCATGAGCTTCTCGACGTCGCTCTTCCGCTTCGGGTCGTTGGACGCGTCGTCCTTGAGCACCTCCAGCACCTCCTCCGCGGCGCCGCGGAGCACGTCCCGCGGCTGGTCGCCAAACTGCCGCTGGATCATCCCGAGCAGCGCCTCGTACGCGGCGCGCGTCTCGCGCGTCTTCGGCCGGTACGACCCGTCCGCCTCCGCGTCGAGAACGCTCGCCCGCTCCGTGCCCCGGCGCTTGCGCTTCGCCGCGTACGCGTCGAGGTCGTCCTGATCCATCCCGCCCGCGGCGTTTTTGCGTTTCTCCTTGGACTTCTTCATGCGCTCGTCGAGCTCGGCCGGCCGACTCCGGTGCGCGCGGTCGCCGAACGCCCCCGGCTCGATGCGGCCCCACAGCGTCTCCGGCGCGCCGCTGGGCTCGCCGGTGACGCGCTCCGAGCGGTCGGAGGTGAGCACCAAGCTCGCGTTCTGCGTGACGATGACGAGAGGAGGGGAGGGACGGACGCGCGGGTGAGCGACGGACGAGAGGGGAGGGCGCGACGAAAAGATCTTGGCGGCGGGCGTTCGCGGCGTTCGTTCGCGAGCGCGGGCGCACCTCTTTATATTGATACTGCTTGTATCGCGCGTGCGCCTCGGCGCCGCCCTTGGCGTCTTCATCGCGCCCCTCCTCGCGTCCGCCACCTGCGTCAGAGTCGAGATTCGAGAGGGGAAGGCGGCACTACGGTCAGCGTGGTTCCACGACGGTCGGGATCGCGCGTCGCAGGGGCAGGTTTTTTAAGATTGCCTCCTCGCATCCGTTTGCCCTACACCTACCGTTCGGCATTTTGTTCCCGCTCAGCTCGCGGGGTCGAGCCCACGACGTCTCCTTCGAGCCGAGAAGTCGCGCCCCGCGCTAGACGTGTCCTCCCCACCGGATCTGCGCCGGTCGCGAGCGGACGAGTGCGCGGGGCGGGCGGTCGACGCACGTCACCAAGCGGACGGCTGATTTTTTTTCTTCGGCAGAGCAAAATGAAAACCGAGAGGATGTCATAATTAGTCGCAAAAAAACGAACCCAGGTAATTAACCGAACATGAAGACTGATGAATGCATGTAGGTACTGGCGCGTTTTCGTAAAAAAGGCGGGATCTGCTTGTCAAGGACAAACAACGACAGTTCCGATCCGAAAGCGCGCGCAAGTCGCGGAGGTCCGCGCAATGCGAGAGGCGCTGGAAGCCCCTCGCGCACTCGGTGTCGATACACGCACTTCCCTCGAGCGAGACGTGCGGCCGAGAGGTTCCCGCGAAGACAGCCGGAGCCGTAAACACTCGACGCCGACCTTAGAACTACCGGCCACGCAGCCCGAAACCCGCTCGCGCACTACGAGCGACAGCGGCGGGGACGACTGCGCGATTGGCGGGTGCCGGTTGTTCCCGACAGCGATGGAGGACGTCGCGCCCCATGGGGGCGGGACCCCACGCCGCCGACGCGACGGCGGCGCGTCCCGCACCCGACGCCGCGCGACTAGAGGAATCGCGCGAACATGCATGAGGGTGCTCACGTTCGCAGGCGCGCTCGTGGGCACCGCGCGCGCAGGTACGTCCCGGATCCGTTGTTGCCTTGGCTCGCTCCGCGTCAGAAAGTTTCGCGACCGCCGGCGCGTTCGGCACGCCTCGCGCTCGAGAGGCGAGTTTTCGCGTCTGGACGTCGCCGGTCGATCGCGAGTGTCGATGGACGTCACGTGCGATCGGCGCGATCGCGCGCTACGAACCCGGACCCCGTTCCGCGTCTCCCCGCCCGTCGTCGCGCGACCGATCGACGACGACGTATCGCGCGCTAACAACTCGTTTTCCTCTTCTCCGCTTCCCTTCCCGGCGTTTCCTCCCTTTCGTCGCGTTCGCAGGCACGCTCCTGGAGAAAGGCGTGGCACGCTCGGGCATGATCGGCCAGGGCAACTACAAGTACTACAAACTCCAGTTGGCGTGCGTCGAGGCTGCGCAGGCGCTGACGTTCACGCTCACGGCGTCCAACGGCAATCCCGACGTGTACGTGTCGCGCGAGCCGCGGCCGACGACGTCCCTGTATGCGCTCAAGTCCGAGGCGACGGACGCGGCGGACGTCATCGAGATTCCCAGCCCCGAGGCCGGCACGTACTACATCGGCGTGTACGGCACGACCACGGCGACGTTCAAGCTGCGCGCGAACACGAAGATGTTCACCGGGAAACACCCGTGCCGCGGGTTCCGGCTGATGGACGCCGACGCCGACGAGCAAAACGAGGACGGCGCCTTCTTACTGGAAAACGCGATGACGGTGACGGGCGCCGGCAACTTCGAGTCCACGCTCTCGGTGGCGCAGGACGTCACGCTAGGCGACGCGGAGACAGACACAGTGTCCATCAAGGGCCAGACCGCGCTCGGCGTGCCCGCGCCGAGCGAGTACGTGGTGAACAGACAGGACCCGGCGTCCAACGAAACGGCGGGCGCGCTTTCGATTCGCGGCGCGCGCGGATTCGGCGCGGCGGCGGGGAACGTGTCCGTAGTCGCGGGGACGAGCGTTGATTCGACGGGCGGGTCCACGAGCGTGTTCGCCGGTCCGGCGAACAACGGAGACGCGGGAGACCTGACTTTAGGCACCGGAAGGGCGACGAACGGTCGCGCGGGGAACGTCACGGTTTTCGTGGATCAGGGCGACGTCGGGTCGGGCGGGAACGTGACTGTGACTGCCGGCCTCACGAACGCGGCAAACGCGCCG
>Ga0206682_10002834_pt1 | contig 15367 bp, 10 predicted proteins | sample M240m12015metaG_FD_155444 | JGI IMG/M metagenome (GOLD analysis project Ga0206682, IMG submission 155444) | Ammonia-oxidizing marine archaeal communities from Monterey Bay, California, United States - M2 40m 12015 | ecosystem: Environmental > Aquatic > Marine > Intertidal zone | place: USA... | reverse complement strand
GATCCAGACCCTTCTTTTCACAAGCAACAGAGAAACGAAAACAGAAGACCAAGCAATACTTCAACAGTTCTCGCTCCTGTTCTTACAACAAGAAACGACAATATGTATATTAACACACCAATTCCAAGATCAGACTTTCAATATACTTGGGTAACTTCTTCATTAGGAAGTAATTATAGTATCACAAGTGGAAAGCAAAGAATGTATGGATACGCACACCCAACAGGAATATTGAGTTCCTCTGTAGTTATAGACGGGGATAGTGGATTTGTTCCGGCAGTAACTTTCCCAACCGCATCAGAAATATTTGGAGTATAGAATGGCGTATTATGTAGACTTTGTTGGATTGAACACATTTATTTATGAACCGGTTGGGTGGGACCCGGACAATCAAGCTGGTAAAATAGTGGATAATACATATCCAAATTTTGAGCGAGTAAATTCATCGGGATTTCTTTTTCCAGTTTCACAAAATACTATAGGGCTAGAGATGCCATATGCCCTTTCATCTAGATGGACTTTAATAAAGAAAAAAAATGAAGCCTTTACCATCTACAATGCAGATCTCCCAACAACCGCTTCATTCTTCCCCGCTCTTATGCTTAAAAGAAACGGCCCGTATGGGTTTCCAACTTGGAAACAAACAAGAATAAGTCATAACCCTTTAACGAGAAGGCAAGTGAAAGAGAATGTTTTTACATTTGTTGAAGAACCCGGTCCAGAGTTTATATTTAATAGCAACGGAAAACTAAATGTTCAGAGATCAAGATATGGAGCAATTAAGAAATTTAATGAAAACCCCGTATCTTCTCGCTACAAACCTTTTAAAGTTGGAGCAGCCTCTATAATTGAAGACGGAACACTTGAGCGATTTGAATTGCTTGGTACATATGGAAACGAAACGATCTTCTTTAACAACAAAGAAATCAATAAGTATAATGATTTAAGAGTTCATAGGTCTGCACAATATAACACCATCAAAGATTTCTATCTTAACGGTGGACTTGATAAGGATGGCTCACCATTTGATACATTTGAGTATTTCAATTATCATGAGTGTGTTTATCCTCCTCGTGTTTATCAATACAAGAATTATACAAGACAAAGAACAACATTTTCTTTCCCTTGGAGAGATAAGCGGTCGAATAGAACTGAGACAAACTCTAATGATGGCTTTGTATCTAAAGGTATCTTTACTAGTGTCTATGATTCAGTATTGCAAAGTATATGGCCTTTAGATGCTAACGTTGACTTCCCCGCTGCTTTTATAACTGGCTCTGAAGATAGGATGTATTATTATGGCCGACCTATTGCTCCAAAGATTAAAGATTTCGGAGTGCTTCAGAATACATGGAACTCTTTTTCGTCGGGTGCTGTAGATGGAGCGAACCCTTCTGATGGTTTATTTGGACCGCTTTATGCTAGAAAACATATGCTCCCATATGTTAAGTCTTGTGTTTCAAAAAATGGAATGAAAATAGAGGGTGTCCTGACTAGTTCTTTCGGAGATATACCTTATAGTCACCTTCCGTGCGGAGAAGTTAAATGGGAGGCTGGTTCACAATCTGGTCTCAATCCGTTTTACGATACATATGATAATTATATCCAAGATGTTCGCCAGCACGGAAAAGATTATTCGATTATTCCTGAATTTAGAATAAGTGAACATGTTGAGGCATATACAACGGAAGGTTTAACAAAAGAAGTATCAAACTTGTTTTCTCTAACAGGCGCTTTAGAAGATACTACCGACTCCTCTAAAGATAATTTTTATAAAATATACTCTACATCAGAATTTATGAAGCACTTTGAAGTTGTAAAAAAAGACCATAAAGAATTTGTTCCGGCAAACTCTCTCAAGCTTAAATGTAAAGCAGTCAAAAAGTTTCTTCCATATGAAGGCTTCTACCCAGTTCAAAGAACTATTGATATGGCTAAGCAATTTGAAATTCCTATTCAGACAGTGTGATCAGCAAAAGAAATGGTATTGATGAATTATTTAAAAACAACAGAGGATTTCAGAACCTTATGCTTCCGACTTTTGCACCAGGTGTACTTTATAATTCAATCAAATCTGGTATAGCTTGTGATTATCCTATAATTAATGATAATATTCCTTCTGTATTGCAAGCCCTCCCAGCGCAGGGATATCTTATAATGAACAGGCCGGCAGCGGGAGGTAGCAGTACCACAAGTGATATGCCCAATAATAATGGACTTTCTGTCCGATACGGAAACTGGGTATTTGGTGGAGTATCTGGTGGTGGAACAGGAGACAGCAATACCGACGGATTCAATGGTTTCGCTATACAGTTACCTTCCGGCTCAATCAATGATATAGGAAATCCAGGTTATGATTCCCTTAGAATATTCAGAATTGTACAATCAGGGGCTTATGGCGGCGGAATCTCTAACGGAGACGCCGTTAACACCGGTATCTTTTCAAATGGATATGAAAGAGCAGTCGTTGTCAATGCAACTGCATCTTGGGATGATGTAACACAGGCCATTTCCAGCTCTATAGCGGTTGCACTTTCCGGAACCATCACTACTACTATCGATGAATTCGGAGTAAAATTATCACAAGCTCCGGGTTTAGTGGGGAATATCTCTGAAATATCCAGTGTCGGCTTTGAAGTCAACCCGGCAATATCTGCCTCTGAGGCGTGGTTTCGGCAAAACTCTCCTGCGCAAATGAGCGTCGAAGTCTTTAGAGGAGGAACGGATGCCGTTTATGCTCTGAACAATTCCTCCAGTACTGGACTAACTTCTGGTTCTATTTTTGACCAGAGAATACCATTTGAAGCAATTGTAGAGCCAGAGAAGTATTTAACCGATAATACAATCTATTACAACGAACCACACCCTTCCGGGAATTATGGAGGTCTTTGTATTTGGGACGGAACCGGGGATAACCTATACAAGTTAATGGCTAATAATTTCACCGCCGAAGTTTCTTCTTTCTTTTTAAAAAACGGAAATAGCAGTATTCAGAGCTTACCGTCTAATAATCCGGATGTTGGAAATGCAGTAGCAGGAAGAAAATATAGAATGAGAGTTAAAATCTTTAAAACATCTGCCGCTAGAACACCAACAAGACCACAAAGCTCCACCAGCACTAGTGATCTATATTACACTCCACAATATGCTTTTGGAGAATACGAAACTTTTACGATGTACTCTAGGCCATCGGCATTTGGGCCTGAGTGTATGCTCTACAATGAGTCAGATTCTCTAGTCAATAACCCCTCTGAGGGAGATAATTATCCTTTTACTCCACCATATTATTATGGTGAGTCGTGGGCAGACATTCTTTTTGAACCAACCGAGTCTAAAAAATATTCTATAGAAGAAATAATAGCAACTAGTAGTGTAGAATATTATCGTTACTTAGAAGATGGAACTACTATCGGGCAACTGCCTTCCGATGATGACAGTCAAATCGGTAACCAGTTTCTAAACACGGTAATGAACAAAAATGCTATGCAATTAGATGCTTCTTTAAATATTTTTTCACAATTAAAAGAGCCTGCATCATCCGGAGAAGTTGCAACAAACACTAATAATGTTCCTTCTAGGTGGGCTATACAAACTAAATTTGAAACACCTATGTTAAATTTTAACCATCTAACAGCTTCTAATAGTGTTACTTTACCAACAGAAGGATCAGCCAGTACGGCGCGAGGTATGTGGCACCAATACGGATTAATTGAAACTGATCCACATAAAGGTATATTTATGCAAGTTACAAATGTCCCAAATAACTTCCGGAAACAACTATTAAATGAAGACCTTGAAGATCAATATTCTTTAGCTAGCTTGTGTGGTTTTTCCTCAGATCCTATTAAATTAGGCCAGATAGCAGATCAGAAAAAAGTATACGAAGCGGTTATTGCGGTTCCTTTTATAGAAAAAGAAGGTGACCGGATGTTTTTCCGAATTCCTCGTATTGACATTCAAAGAGCATTCGGAACAGCGGCCGACCGAGCATTAGTCGGAGATTCTGTTCTTAAAATGATAGCGAAAATGCAGAGATATGTATTTCCTCCGACAATGGATTTTTTGAAAAACGATACAATCGATCCCTTTGCTATGTATGTTTTTGAGTTCTCTCATACTCTCAAAAAACAAGATCTTGCTAATATCTGGCAAAATCTATACCCAGAGATAGGTCAAACATTTGAGACAGCAGAGTCATCTATATCTCATGAACTCTTGGCTCACGAATTGCTTGGTGGAGGTGCTGTGGTAACTCCAGAAGGCACACTTGATGTCAATGCTGTTGGCAATGAAATACCTGATCGTGTTCGCTGGATGGTGTTTAAAGTCAAACAACGAGCGGAGATAAACTACTATAACAATATAATTGGAAGACAAGATGATCTTCCGGAAGCCTCTGTTTCCTCAGAAGGTGCTAATGTCCAAGTCTCTTACAATTGGCCGTATGATTTCTTCTCTCTCGTGGAATTAGCGAAGATTGAAACAGAAGTTAAATTTGCCGAAAGAGCAATTAAGACCGGACAAGAACCTAGGTCAACGATTGTTCCAAAAGCAAGGCAAAAAATCGTTGACCCTATAACTGGTGAAATAAACCAAGCAGCAGTAGACGGAGCCTATGAACTTGATGAAACTATTCGAATACAATCCACTCAAACCGGTAATATTCAAGGCGCAGGGTTAAGTTTAAATCAAAAACAGTTAGATACACCTTTTGCTACTGTTGGATCGACAGGTATAGATCTAAGAGTAGCAGATGCTGAAGGTAATTTAGCAGGATCTTTGGGTAATAAAGTAAACGAAATGGCAACTAATGTTGCCCAGGCAATGGGCCCAGCCGGAAGCGTCGGTATAGAAGTACAAGAACTAGAGACTAATTTCGCTAATTCTTTTGTATCATCAAATAGTTATTTCGGAGGATATTAAATGACTTTCTTTAACAAAAAAGAAGACGTATTGAAGATTGAGTTAACACCGCATGGTAGAAAACTTCTATCACAAGGAAAGTTAATGCCTAAATATTATAGTTTCCTTGATGATGATATTCTGTATGATGGAGCCCAAGGTGGAGTTTCCGAGAACAACTCTCAAATGAAAGACCGAATTCTCTCCGAGACACCATATATGAAGCCACAAACAAATTATAAGGGTGTCGATTCAAGTTTATCTAATGAAGACAATAAGTCTGAACAAGTAACTTATTTACAACAAAAGATTGGAACCAATAACACAGCAGAGACTAGAGCAGCAGGTTGGAACTTAACCGCATTGTTAGGAGATATTGAAAGCTCCGAACATGTCCTGTCAGGATCAACAACTGCTGTACAGCCAATACCACAACTTGAGTTTGAAGTTAATTATACAATGTCTGTTGGAAATTCTGCAGATACAGAGCTTGGAATACAGGGCCTTGTATACAACAGAGAATTGCCAACCATAGTGAAATCAGATGGCAGTTTTATAAACATCGTTGAAGAACAGTTATTATTTAATATATTTGAAAGAAATGGGTTTTTTCATAAAGACTCATATGAGATAGAAGTATATTTATACGAAACCGATGAAGTTGAAATCGATAGAAAACTTAAATTTTACGAACAAGATCGACAGATAGAGAATAATATGCTAGTAGAACAGTCAGATCTCTCTGCGGATGTACCTGAAGATTTAACAACAGATTATGTTGAGTACTATATGGATATTTCTGTTGATAAGGAAATACCACAAGAAGATATTTGCGAAGGATTAGCTAGACTGAAGGTTAAGGATATTTTCTTAGATATTGAAGTTGATTGCCCTGATCGTGATGATATTGACGTTAATATTTATGGCTCACGTGTGAGACCTGAAGACTTGGAGGATTGCTAATGTCTATAGAATTTATTGGATTTGAAAATTTACCGAATACATATATTAAGGAAGTAGCTGTTTATGATCACTCAGAAACAGAGATGGAGATCCGAACAACAGTTTGTATTAAGGATTTACCAGATGGCTCTATATGGTTTGATACATCGGAACTGTTAGCCCAGTTTTTAAAAATCTCTGTTTATTACTCTACTAGTAGGGAAGATAGTTCTGAAATTAACTCTGGTAATTTAGATATTACAACATTGCAGGGCATAGATAGTAAGAGTGTCAAAGAGCCAAAGAAGACAGAAGACAATTTAATATTTGAATATTCATTTTCTAAAATTATAAATAAAAACATATCTCACCTAACGGTCTATGCTTTCTGTTATATAAGCAAAAACCAGATCTTAGAAAATCTTGGAATAACTGTTAAAAAGAGTTATTTGGGACCTATAAAGGCAGAAAAAGTTATCGATGGATTTGCTCTGATTGACAATACATATGTTTTTATGAGAGAAAATGGAGAATACTGGACTGGACCTGTGCATCAAAAAGAAGATGGAAAATATATGATTGGTTCATATCACACAGACATACCCCATGAATCTTTGCGAAGAATGGTTGTAAAAAACATTAAACTGAAAGATTTTAGAGCCTCTAATCAAAGTACAGAAAGAAAAAACAGAGATGCCACAAATTTTATCAGTGATTTACAGGTATCCTATAATCCAAACACTGATGTAAATGCTCTTTTTATGCTAAATATCAAATCCTTACTAATACAAAATACAAAATATGGTTCATTTTTAGAAAAAGCCACAGATAGTGTTATAGAACGAATCTTGCAAGACTTTAAGATTAAGCTTATGACAATTGAGAGGCACAGAATACAACCTCACAAGCAGTCTGGTAGGTTACGTAGTAAGATGGTTCGAGCTAAAAAAACTTTTTCTAGAAAATCTATTATTAAAACCTATGACCAAGCCGGGTTAATACGCAATGTGACCCGATTGGAGAGAAGAGGTGTTTTTGATGTTGTTGAAAGTGAACTAAGATCTTCTGCATCGGAAAGCACTCGTAAAAGAAATGAAATATTCGTAGAACAACTTGATGATTATAAAAAGATTTCAAAAATATCAGAACTATTTTTTAATTACGGCCAAGGAATAAGAACATTTCAGTTTAATGATTACGAATTAACAGATAGAACACCAGGAATCTATCAGTATAAAATGTCTCTTAGTTTTATTGATCCCATCGATATGTTTTTACGAAATCTTATATCCTCTATGAAACTTGATATATCAAACATAAAAAGATATGCCGGCTATGTCTCTAGAGGTTCAGATGTAAATGAAGTTTCAATCGATTATAGAGTCATATGCGAAAATTATGTTACAAATTATTCTTATTTATATGACTTGAGCAACAGAAATAAACAGATAATGTTGGCTAAAAATTTAAATCTATTAGCCCCTACAACTGTAAGTTTAGAGTCTTCTAAAAAGTTTCAAAAAAAATATATGGATTTATATGCAGAATTTATTCGGTTCTTGGATTATGATCCTGAAATTAGTACAAATAGAAACACTAAGGTTTCTATGAAATCCAAAGACTCCCTAACGGCCAGAATATATATTGAAAAAGTTTTTGATAAAATTATACAACCATCACTTAATAAGTATGGATTTGGATATATGGAATCTAAACAAACTGATTCTTTAAGTATGTTTTCTAGAATAGAATTGCAACAGCGAGCTGATGAAGAGACCACCAGTAATTATGTAGAAGAACCAAACTTTAATAGCCCAGATTTACCAGAAGATGTTAATAAAGGTATCAGAGACATAACTACACATAAAACTGCTTTCTTTAGCCCCACTTCTATTAAAGATGCGGGCACCTCTCTATCTCTTAGGTTTGGAAGCAAAGAAAAATCTCCTAGGCTCAATGGTTTCTTTAATAAAGCATTTGAAAAGTCTAAAGATACATCTGGTGTTACGGTTTCTGAGCCTGCGGTACCGCAAAATACACCTCCGGAAGATACCGGTGAAATATTTGTAGATGCATCACAAATAATAGGATCAGGTCAATCTTTTGTTGATTATAACGAAGTGGTTGACGGATATAATGTTGTCGATAAAAAAATGTCCTCTGCAACAAAAATCGATAATACTTTCGGTGGGTTCAAGAACAACAGAACTTTTGAGGTTACTTTGGCTAATACTAAAAAATTAACGGGTGCAGAAGCCGCAGCATTACCTAATCAACTTAAGGCGGTTATAGGCGGGACCACTTCGGCAACTAGAGATTCATTTATTTCCTCGGAAACAGATCTTTTAGCCAATCCAGCTACAAAAAATTACTTTGAGGTCAACAACTTCTCTGTGCAAAGCTTAGTATACATTGACGGATTTATGAGTGATAGCCGTGGCAACATACTTTTAAACAAACCAGTGTTCAAATTAATGTCAAGTGATAACTTGAATTCATTAAACAAGCCCGTTGTATGTTTTTTACAGGCATATACGAACAATAAGTTTAATATTGTAGAAGAGAACAAGACAAGTGTATTGGACTCTGTTTTTGTTTTAACGGATAAAGATATCACTGTGTTACCTGATAGAGCAACAAATCAACAGCAGTCTAATTATATTATACAAGATTTAACGTATGAAGTGATGAGATCGGAGATAGTTGTGCAGACAAATCAAAAAGTAACAGTTAGAATTGACAGTTCTGATAACGACACAGAGACTTCAGTTTCTCCTCGACTTAGTACCAATATCAATCTATTTGGAAACTACTAATGTCTAAGTATAAAATAAAAAATTCACAATCTAATCCATTGATTACATTTTTGAAAGACAACCAGATTGTCTTTTATGTTGGGAAAAATATAGAAAACACAGAGGAAATAACTTTTTCTCCTAGGACAGATAAACAGAAGCAAGAATTATTGTCTATATTGAATAATTATGGTGATAATTTATATCATGATTCAATAGTAGAAGTGGTGTCCAAAGTATCAAATGAATACAATTATATTTCAAATCAATACGAAAATATGACTAGGAACAATTCTGAAATTGAACTGCCTCTACATTATTTAGAAAATACCACAAATCAGAATTCTAAATATGAAGATTTAAAGTCAATAACAACCAAGGTTGTAAACAAAAGCCACATAAAAAATATATTAAATTTACAGCAAAGCCTAGTCCCCAGATCACAAGAACAATTAAGTAAATTTCAAAATATATATTTTGGGAATGAATTTAAAAAAGAACGATCAAAAAAGTTTTTAGGAGAGTTTCCTTATCACAATAGATTAAAATATTCTTCTTTGGATAATAATGACTTTATAGGTAACATGTTGAGAAAATTTAAGTTCCAAGAGGAAATATTTAGTAGCTTAGCCAACCCAACCTCAGCAATATCCACAGATCTGGAGGTTAATAGCGAAGAAACTCAAATTTCAATGTATGATATATTAAGCATAGTTAATAATAGCGACTTCTCTTTGAATGAATCTGACAAGCTTATTCTAGCTACGGAGAAAAAGAATTCAAATTACATTTCCAGCAATTTTAAAAAATTTCTTTTAGAAAATTATTTAGAAAATCGACTGTTTCATTTTACCAAAACATTCACACAAATATATGAGAACGAGCCATGTGAAAAAGAGTACATTATATATAAAATACAAAAGTTTAAAGATACCGATTCTTCACCAACCCAAACTTTTTGGATGTACGAAGAGGGGCTGAAAGAATATATTGACTATCAGATTAAATTAAATTCTACGTATCGTTATTTATTTAGTGCCTATACTATTGTATATGGAACCTCTACTTCTATAGAAACAATAATAGAAGGGGAAAATTCTCATGTAACAGTACGGTTTATCAGATCACCATCATATAGAATGGCAATTTTGGATTTTGATGATATTTCTTTAAAAGTAGCACCAAAGATTCCAATGCCTCCGTTTGTTGTTTTTCAAAACGAATCAAACTCAGAGAACTATATTAAAATATATTTAGATCTAAAAAACTTTTCAAAGAAAGAAGAATTTATTAGTATAACAGATAACGACTCTTCTCTTATGTCCGGAGTTGCTTTAGATGATGAAGGAAGAGTGAATTTTGAATATTCCATGGAAGAAGGTAAATTTGAAGTCTTCAGGTTATCAGAAAAGCCAAAAAGTTATATAAATTTTGAAAATGCTAAAATATTAGATGTATCAAATAAGCATAGTTCAACTTCAGTTGTTTTCAAAGACAATGTTATGCCAAACAAAAAGTACTATTACATGTTCCGAGCTGTGAATATTATAGGTATGCCGTCAAATCCAACTCCAATATATGAGGTTGAGATGATTAAGGATGCGTCTAAGTCAAAGATAATAGCTAGAACAATTGATTTGCAAACCAAAGAAGTGAATGTCGATAAGACTTTTAAGTCTTTATTACAAATTACACCAGCCTTCCAACAAGATATACTCAATGACCAAAGTGACCTTATATCAGAACTTCCAAGTTTCCAGAAAAGAATTAATGAGATTCCCCTAGGAACAGCAGCAGATAAGATATGGGGAAAGAAGTTCAAAATAAGAGTTAAATCTAAAGATTCTGGTAAAATTATAGATTTAAATGTAAAATTTAAATTAACAAAGGACAATATTAAGTAGAAACTACTTATTATGAATATTTTAGGAGAAATTTATGGGATTCCTTGACAATAGTGGAGACATTATTCTAGATGCCGTCTTAACTGATCACGGTAGAAAATTATTAGCAAAAGGCGATGGGTCGTTTCAGATCACCAAATTTGCACTCGGAGATGAAGAGATCAATTACACTCTTTATAATATAAACCACCCAAGTGGTTCTGCTTACTATGACATTAGTATACTCCAGACACCAATACTTGAAGCGTTTACCGACAATGCCGGATCTGTAAAGACAAAGCTTATTTCTTATAATACAATGAACCTATTGCACCTTCCAGTTGTTAAGCTTAATCAACAAGCGACCACAACAAAAATGCACTCTTCCGGATCGTTTATGATTGCAGTTGATGCAGAGACTGAGGGTACAACAAACAATAATAACAATAATGCTGTTGGATACAACGGTACGAACCCAGTCGTTGGTGTTATCTTCGGAGAGTCTTTGACTGGTGATAATTACATTCGACTTGATCAAGGGATTGATTCTACAGAAGTATCAGCCAAGGCTACATTAGATCCGAACCTAATTGAAGATTCTTATGTTGTACAGATCGATACTCGTCTTGGCAAGTTAGCATCGAAAGCTGGTGATCTTGTACCAGAAGATTATATAGATGACGACAGTATTGCTTTTTATACAGTAGATGTTGGCTTGGTTACACAAATCACAGACGACAGTAATGCTCAAACACAAACAATAGCTGGTCCTCGTGGAACACGTTTAGAATTTAAGATTGCTTCTTCTATCGATTTAAATACCAGTACTTATTTATTTAATCAACTTGGTGGAATCGCGACTCTAGAAGGTCAGCAAGTAAACTATATCGACTCAATGGTAAGAGTCACAGGAATGAAAACAGGATATTCAGTCGATATCCCCGTTCGTTTCGTCAAATCAATTTTAACATAGAGAGAAAAAAATGGCAGAAAGTTTTTATAAATCATTAGACATCGGTAAAGATGTTGTAGCAACAAGAACACTTCTTCACGAAGCGATTCCTTTAACTGGGACAATTGTCTCTGGAACTTACGGAGACGATAATATCAAAGATTATGCTCATGGTATGTTTCAGTCAGTATACGATTACCCCTATCTAAGTTCATCAGCTAACCATGTCTTTGACATTACAGTTGGTGTCGGTCCTGGTTCGGCTCTTTCAGTGTCTAATCAACCAACCAAGAAATTAAATATTTATAACCAAATGGCTCAGGTCTTAGTAGGATATGATTACACTGGTTCTATTCAGAAGTTCGATGAAGATGGAGATATCCTTGCTGGTGGCAATAAGATCAATGATGCTATTTTCCTTAACTTTGCTCGTTTGCTTACAAAAGACGAAATCAAGAAAGGAAGCTTTGCTTTAACACTTGGAGTTGACTCTGTATATGCCAATGCGATGGATGATAGAATCCTTATTCAAGATACATCTGGTTCAGATGGATACCTTGTCAATTCTCCAGTTGGAGAGTATGGGGTCTTATATGCAACGGACGATACAAACACTCCTCTTGCTTCTGATGACGTAAAATGTGGTCTTATCTTTTATCAAGCTGGTATATGTGTTTTGACTTCTTCTGTTTTTCAAGGGCTATTATCTTCTCCATGTGCAATGGATTCAGCAGGGGAGGACATGGAAGCTATCCTTACAGGCTCTGCTATTTCATCCTCAGCCGATTCATTGAGACATAGAATCTATAATCTTCAGTTTAATAACACAGTTGAACTTAATTCTTCTGTTTACTTCTGTCGTATTAATCATAACGAATTCAATTATTCAACAAACCCAACTTATCTCAGCGGAAGCAAGATCCGAGTTAAAACTCAAGCATCTGATCTTCCTGTATCTTATATCACAACAATAGGATTGTACAATGATAATAGTGAACTCCTTGCAACAGCGAAATTGAGCGAACCGCTTAAGAAAACTTCAGACACAGAATTCACAATCAGAGTTCGCCTAGACTACTAGGAGGCTTTTATGTCATTATACAAATTTGATGAAGATGATCTATTCACAAACATAGTAGAAGCATACCCAGAGTATAGCTACTATGTTCAGAGTGGATCTATCTATATCAATAATATGCCGCATATATCCGGATCACATACAGATAATATAACTGGTGTTCCAAAGGGTTATGTTTCTTTATATGAATATAACATTGACAGACCTTCTGGAAATTCAATGTATCCTTTTATTATAAAAGATGGGCATCGTGTTTCATTTAAAACAACTTCAAAGACTTCCTACAATACAGGGTTTCAATTTGGACAAGTTGATAATGGATCATATAATATGTCTGCTTCTATTTCAAGATATTATCTAAATTCTTCCGATAGGCCGAGACTTTTGGCTCTAAAAAACACTTTGAACGAGTATGTTATACACTCACCGCATTATCAATATTCTTCAAGTTTTGGAGACAAAAACAGTCAAACTGTTAACCTTATCTCTATACCTTCAATATTATACGGGTCAAAGATAAAGAAAGGCACAATGTCCTTAAAATATTATGTCACAGGGACATTGGTCGGAGAACTACAAGACAAGAACTATAATGGAGAATTGGTGCAAGTTGGACCCGAAGGGTCAACCGGCTCTGGCTCTGTTGCTGGTGTTTGTTTATATCGCGAAGGTTTTATTGTTCTCACAGGCTCTTGGGATCTCAACACAGAGAATATACAGACAGACGCACTCGGCCCATCCAAGTGGATTCATTTTAACTATGGAGCAAACGATGGTAACTCTCCAGCTTTAACAAGCCTCTCTGCTTCTTTTGCAATAGATTATAAGGGAACAACACATACACAAACCATGACAATGTTTGCTAATGCTCCATATGGAGAACTGAATCATTCAAATAATCCAACTTTCTTAGATTCATCTGATATCCAGGGGACAACTTCAGGAAGTGTTCAATATATTGAGCAACCTAAAAAGATAAAAAATATTGTAGAATCTCAATTCTTAGATGTTGAGCCTGATTTTGTCAAGACAACTTATATCTCAAAAGTTGCAATCTATGATGAAGATAAAAACCTTATTGGGATAGCGAAGGTTGCAACACCTGTTCGTAAAACTGAAGAGAAACAATATACATTTAAATTAAAGATTGATATATAAACTATTTAAAACAAAAGAGGAATTAAAATGAAAATCACAACACAACAAATAAGACGACTTATTAAAGAAGAATTACAAAATGTTATGAATGAAAAAGAACAACTTGACGAAGGTGCAATGGCTGCAGCCTTAGCCTTTTTATTTGCCGGTGGTGCTGAAACTATTACAATTGATGGTAGCACATTTACGCCAAATTCTTTAGAACAAACCCTTGATTATGATAGAGATGGAAATTTAGACGGAGAGTTCCCACAAAGTATGCTGAAAGTTATGAAAGGAGACATAGAGTCCGGAATAGTTGATGCGGACAATGAGTATCGTGCATCTGATTTTAGATTAGGCACTCAGCAAATAGCCGCAGCAGCATCCGGAGCAAAATCCAAGACTAAAAGCCCAAAAGCTGGTTCTAAAATAATGAAAGGTGGAAACATAAAAATGCAATTAGCTCAAATGCAAACAGCGCTTGACACACAGAATCCTGATAATGCTAAGCAAATCGCCAAAAGTATTTTTGAAAATCCATTATTTAAGACTCTAGATGACGTTCAGCAGGAAATGGTTAAAACCACTGCTAATCTTGCTAGATAAAGTAAAAAATAGTAATATTTCCTTGACAAGTTGCTGAAACTATGTTATATTATGTAATAGGAGTTATTATGATATTAGGTTTAGATGTTAGTACAAGTAAAATAGGTTATTGTATTCTTAATGAAAAGAAAGAATTAATTGAGAATGAGTTTATGAAACTTAAACCATTGCCTTTAGAAGATAGAGCAGAGATATTTTATAACTTCTTATTAATATTAAAGAATAAGTATGAAATAACTCATGTATTTATTGAGGAACCGTTCTCTATGTTCGGTGGTGGGAGAACTACTGCTGGTACAATGGCTAAACTTCAGAGATTCAATGGCATGTGTTCCTTTGCTGTCAGAAGAATCTTCATGATGAATCCTGTTCTTATCTCAGCAAACAAAGCTAGGAAAGCAGTTGGTTTGAAAATAAAACGTGGAGAGAACACAAAAAAGAAAGTTATTGAGTGGGTTGAACGAGAATATCCAAAAGATTTTATAATAGAACTTACAAGACATGGAAATCCAAAACCCGGCACCGATGATATGGCAGATGCAGTTGTTATAGCATTGGCAGGTTTATCTGAAATAAATCCTTGACAGACTTCTCTCTCCGTGATACATTATAAAAGAGGGGAGAAAACATGGAAGAAAAATTAAGAATTATACGAGACATTCTCGGAGGCTATCGCCAATCATCAAATGAGTTTTTATTTCAGTGTCCGTTTTGCGGTCATCATAAAAAGAAAATGTCTGTGAACTTTGGAATAAATGCTTATAAGTGTTGGGTATGCGATACACGCGGTAAAAATCTATATAGACTTGTTCGCAAGTTTGGAAATTACCAACAGAAACAGAAGTGGCTTGAACTTGATGGTCGCTTAGACCTTTCCGAGTTCGACAAAATGTTTATGGAAATGAACGATGAAGAGATTGAGCAGGTTACTGAACTTCCTCCACACTTCGTTTCCTTATGTAACAAGAGGTTGCCTATTTCATCAAAGCGACCTTTAGAATACCTAAAACAACGAGGAATCACACAGAAACAGATCTTTATGTGGAAGATAGGCTACTGTACCGATGGA
>Ga0206682_10002833_pt1 | contig 15367 bp, 15 predicted proteins | sample M240m12015metaG_FD_155444 | JGI IMG/M metagenome (GOLD analysis project Ga0206682, IMG submission 155444) | Ammonia-oxidizing marine archaeal communities from Monterey Bay, California, United States - M2 40m 12015 | ecosystem: Environmental > Aquatic > Marine > Intertidal zone | place: USA... | reverse complement strand
AAGTACGAACCAGACTTTGTTAAAGAAGTAGACGGCAAGAAGATATTGCTTGAAGCAAAGGGACGCTTCTGGGACAGCGCAGAATACTCTAAGTATGTCTGGGTTGCTAAGGTTCTTCCCGAAGATGTTGAGCTGGTGTTCCTGTTTGCCAACCCTAACGCCCCAATGCCCCAAGCAAAGGTGCGTAAGGATGGGACAAGGAGGTCACATGGTGAGTGGGCATCGTCTCATAATTTCAGATGGTTTAGCGAAGATAGTATACCTGACGATTGGATTAACGTAAAACATAAAGAGGACTTTAAAGATGAGCATTAATGACGCTACTCCCCAAGACTGGGACAGGGTAAGAGCTACAGGACACCCTACGTTTGAAGAGTATATGAAGCGTTTAAACTCTAAATACGTTTATGACAGCACAGAAAGCTACGGCAACGAAGTAACTTCAGACGCAGGAGACTTTGCGGATTGTTGGAATGAGTGGGACGTTAGACCTGAAGATGTTGTAAACAATCCAAGCCACTACAACACAGGCGATATAGAATGTATTGATGCAATAAGGGAATCCATGTCCAGTGTTGCATTCAAGGGCTACCTCAAGGGCAACTGCATGAAGTATTTGTGGCGCTATGACTACAAGGGTAAGCAGGTACAAGACTTGCAGAAGGCTGGCTGGTACTTAAATAAACTAACAGAAATTGTAAAAGAAGAAAATGAGTAAGTGGTGGCGCATATGGGCAAAGAGTCTAGGTGAAAAGGTTGGCGAGACAGATAAGCAAGCTAATACTGTTGCTTGCATTAGGACTGCTTGGTGGATTACTCATATGGTTACATGTGGATTTATTATTGCAGGCAACTCAAAAGCATTAGGTCTATGGTAATGGATAGAAAAGAAGAAAGACGAGACAGGTTTGACCGCAAAAAAAAGTTTAAAAAAGTAACGGGGTCTGATAAAGTTAAGGCCAAACGAAAAGAAATTAAAAGGAATAAAAATGACACTACACTTTATGAACATGCACTGGAGCGCTGAGTTTCGATACGGATTTGGTTTTGACATTGAGTCTTGTAGTAGCCGCCCTGTGTGGGTTATGCAAGAAGAAAATATAGTAGCTATGTCTTTTGATGGTATTGTACTCTGCCTTCCGTTTTTAATTTTTACGATAGGCAATGTATGGGAGGACGTTGAAGATGTTGGAGCTGATAGTTGAGGGCGTAGCGGTGCTTCTTATAGGCACTATTTTAATAGGTATTTGCGGCGCTGCATTGTGGAGCGTTTACATGGATAACTTGGATGATGATGATGACTTATAGACAAAAATGTATTTTAAAAGCACTGGGACTTATTATAATTTCTCCCGTATATGTACCTGCTGTAATCTTATATGAACACAGGAAACAGTACGCAGCCTTTTACAAAGAAGCCTTCATGGTTTTGAGGGACACACACCCAGATTTAGAGGAAGAAAAGAATGGATAAGTACCAACAGTTTATACACAAGAGCCGCTATGCAAGGTGGCTCAGTGCCGAAGGACGCAGAGAAACGTGGGAAGAAACAGTCCAGCGGTATGTAGACTTCTGGGTTAATAGAAAGCAGATAGATAGAAAAACCGCAGACCGGCTGTATGACGGCATCCTAACACAAAAGGTTATGCCATCTATGCGCTGCATGATGACAGCAGGTGAAGCGTTAGACAAAGATAACGTGGCTGGATTTAACTGTAGCTACCTAGCCATTGATTCTCCACGAAGCTTTGATGAGTTGATGTACGTTTTAATGTGCGGTACTGGTGTAGGCTTTAGTGTTGAAAGAGCATTTATCAACAAGCTCCCAATTATTGCTGAAACATTCCATCCGACTGACACCACGATTGTTGTTGCCGATAGTAAGGTTGGATGGGCTTCTGCGTTCCGTGAGTTGATTGCAATGCTGTATGCCGGTAAGATTCCTAAGTGGGACATGAGCAAGGTTAGACCGGCTGGCGCTAGACTAAAGACCTTTGGTGGTCGTGCTTCAGGCTCTGCTCCGCTAGAAGACTTGTTTCGTTTCTGCGTAGAAGTCTTTCAGAAGGCCGGTGGACGCAAGCTAACATCTATTGAATGCCACGATGTTGTGTGCAAGATTGCTGACATTGTAGTTGTAGGTGGCGTAAGACGTTCAGCCCTTATTAGTCTATCAAATCTTTCTGACAACCGCATGGCTAAAGCTAAGACCGGCGCGTGGTGGGAGATGGACGGACATCGTAGACTGGCTAACAACAGCGTAGCGTACACTGAGAAGCCTGACTTCGAAGCATTCATCAATGAGATGAAGACACTCTATGAAAGCCGAGCAGGTGAACGAGGATTGTTTAGCCGTGTAGCAGCGCAGAATATTGCAGCCCGTAATGGCCGTAGAGATTCTGAGCAGGACTTTGGTACTAACCCATGCTCCGAGATTATCCTACGCTCCAACCAGTTCTGTAATCTATCTGAAGTTGTTGTGCGTGAAGAGGATACAGCAGAAACACTCAAAGAAAAAGTAGAGTTGGCTGCTATAATCGGTACGCTGCAAGCAACACTTACAGACTTTAGATACTTGCGGAACATTTGGCAGAAGAACACAGCAGAAGAAGCGCTGCTCGGTCTAAGTATGACAGGAATTATGGACAATGAGTTACTATCGGGTAAAGGAGATGCAGAAGAACTTGCATCAACACTGGAAGGTCTTCGTGACCATGCTATCAAGGTCAACGAAAAGTGGGCTAAGAAACTTGGTATTGAACAGTCTGCGGCTATTACGTGCGTTAAGCCTAGCGGCACTGTATCTCAACTTGTCGATTCTGCTAGTGGTATCCATCCTCGCTTCTCTAAGCATTACATTCGCAGAGTACGTAGCGACAAAAAAGACCCGCTTGCAGTATTTATGGAAGCAGCAGGATTCCCAGTAGAACAAGACGTTATGTCAGAGTCTTCAGTGGTCTACAGCTTTCCGGTCAAGGCTCCAGAAGCCAGCGTGGTTGTAAAAGAGGTAGGGGCTATGCAACAGTTAGCACTTTGGAAGGCTTACCAGAATCACTGGTGCGAACATAAGCCAAGTATCACTGTGTACTACACTGATGATGAGTACCTGCAAGTAGCTCAGTGGATATGGGAAAACTTTGATATATGTTCTGGTATTAGTTTGTTGCCAGTTAGCGACCATGTATATCAGCAAGCTCCGTATGAGGACATCAGTGCAGAGAAGTATGAAGAGTTACTAGCTTCTATGCCTAAAGATGTTAATTGGAATGACTTAATTTACTTTGAACAAGAAGACAACACCACAGGCTCACAGGAATTAGCGTGTGTCGGTGGAGCTTGTGAGATAGTATAAGGAGATATAGATGAAAGCAAAGGAAGCTAATATACTATCGTTTAAAATTATAGTCAATCATTCGGGGGCCATCCTAACTGAGATGGGTGGCCTTCCCGAAGACCGACTACATGAAGTGTTTAAGGGTGATGAGCTGATGCTCGTGCGTAAAATTATCCGTGACGCTAAACCCAAACTAGAGAAGATGCACGACTACCTTGAGCGTGAGCTAACAGCCTTCTCTACCACTTAGATTTATTAGCCCAATATGCCGCAGACATTTTGCCCTTGGCAATGTTTTTGGCATGTCGGGCTTTAAAACTTGCACGTTTCTTCTTCATCTTGTCTGACTCACCGGCTTTGGGCTTACCTGCTGTACTGGCTCCTTGCTCCCCGTATCGGATTGTCTTGATTTTATCGCCTTCCTTTGCCACAACAATATGGCTCTTCTTCGGGTGCTTTGGTGTACGCTTCGGTTTATTATATCCGCTTACTCCTGCTCTGGCTAGACGGGGGTCTTTTTTCTTACTCATTTTCTATAGCTCCTAGTCTTCTTTGCAATCTTCTTGGGTTGAGCGCTATGCTGCTTACCTTTCTTAGTGTCGGCTCTTTTCTTTTTGGATGTGGCCGCATACTCTTTTTTGGTTAAAGCCTGCCTAGCTTTCTTAGGCAGATAGCGCTCCCCAGTTGCCTTCTTTCCTTGGGTACTAGGCTTACCTGACTTAGTACCCCACTCTTCCTTAGTCCATTTCTTTAAAGACTTCTGTGATTTTTTAAGTGCCATTACTTATGTACCTTCTGCACGGGGAAGTTAGCTTCCAGACTTGCTCCTTTATGCTTAACAAACTTGCCGGTATGCTTCATTAATTTAAGCGTACCGTTCTTTTGTTTCATCCAATGATGTCCTGCTGGTGCTTTTACTTTCATTTGTAACCTCCCCCTTTAGCTTTATATTCCTTCGCAAGCATCTGAGCCTTGCGAGCTGACCATTGACCCGCCTTACCACCTTTAGAGCCTGCCTTTATTTTGTTAAACAGATTCTTTCGCATGGTCGGTTTGGTATAGTTACCTGCCTTATTAACTGTTGATTTCTTTTTAGCTGCCATATTACTTCTCCCTTTGAACGCCTTTAGTCTTTTCTACGGTACGCATTGCGCCTAGCCCTAACATGCCCATCAATACAGGCATCATTTCAGATAGCGCAATCAGGGGAACAGTGATGTCAGAATTGGATAAAGCCAACGCAAAGTTTGCAAACGGGATAAGAATGAAGTTACCCGCCATGCCAGCCACGCATACCCAACCCACAGCAGGCCGCCAGCCAGCGACAAACATGTTCTTATGTGCCGCCTCAACCTTATTAACTTCAAGCTGGCCTTTCGCAAGCTCCTGTGCGTGTCTTTCCGCCATTGTACTAAGTTCAAATGCGATGGCATTCTTCTTGTCTTTGTCCTCTATAAATTTATCTAACAGTCCGGTAACCGGCCCAATCAATGATTGCAACATAAGTCTATCTCCTTAATAACACCACATTACGCCAGCTTCATTATCGCTGACAGTCCTGCTATCCACATGGATGAAAGTACGAGCGACTCCAATACCATTAAATCCCAGTTTGATAGCCTCTTGTACAATTGTGTATCTTTCATTTCCGTTACGTGCTCTAATGTCTGCTGCAATACCTTGGGCATGTTTTCCTGCTTTCTCCTTACGTTTTTCCAGTGAGTGATTAGGACTCCTGTAACCACTCGTTATAATGAACGGAAAGCCACACGCCTCCCGCAGTTCGTCAAGCTTGTGTATAAAGTCCCTTGACATCTCGTTCTCGCCAGTCTCTTGGCAGTTAAAGTCTTCTAGTTTAAAATATTTAAATTCTGTACTCATAATGCTGCCACCAAGTTATCCATATCTCTTGAATCTAAAACTCCTAGATTAATTATCACATGACTCCCTTCACCTTCAGGGCTGCCAAACTCTCTTCCTATGTTTCTAGCTTGGCCGTAAAAACTTAACCCTGCGTTTTTAGCTCCACTCAAGAATCTTAAAAGTTTAAATGTTCCGTCTGAGTCGTTAAAGTTATAACGGTCTGAAACTATAGTTTCGCCCTTATCATTTTTAAACAGCGTAGCTTGACCCAAAGTGGTCTTCATAGAATATGCAGGACTGTTTAACTTTTTAAAGAAGTCTACTACTCCACCACCCCCTCCTACATCAGCGTATTGAGACTGGCCGGTTGATTGTGTTTTGTAATCTGCGTACTCTATTTGAGAACTTCCACGTTCTTCTTTTTCTAAAGCTATTTTAATTAAAGACTGTAACTCGGAATCCATCAAATCATTTTCAGTTAGTGTTTCTTCGCCACCAGAAACATCATAGATTAACTGTCGTATCATAGTAGGAACAATTCTAGACGGCTTACGCTTTTTACTCACTTCTGACAAGTCAGGAGCATTGGTTTTATTAGCATCGCGTAATTGCTCCGCAGTCATGTCACCCATGATAGATGTAGGCTCTGGTGTTTTTGTAGTTCCCTCAGTATTTTCTGCTGTGCGACCTTTAGAACTAAACTCTACGTCACTTAGCTTTGAGAAAAACTCTTTAGTTCCTTCAAGGTCTGGAGAAATGTTAGTCCCCATAGTGTTTTCTGCTGTGCGGCCCTTAGAACTAAAGTCAACACCCGGTAATTCAGTGTCTGACAGGTCAGGAGCATCAGAAGTGTTAGCGTCACTAACCTGCTCCATAGTCATATCGCCCATCAAATACTTCTTAACGTCTGGCAGCTTTGCATTACTTAAATCAGGAGCATCAGTTTTAACAGCTTCTCTAATCTTGTCAGTGTTTACAGATAAATCTACAGGCTCAGGTGAAGCCGTAGTGCCTGTTGTGTTTTCTGCTGTACGGCCCTTAGAACTAAAGTTAGCCCCTAATAGCTTTCTTAAAGCTGAAACAGTGCTTCCTACCGCAGTGCTAACGCCCTCTGACACAGTGTCAACTGTTTCTGATATTGTACTTTGTACATCTTTAGAAACATTTTCCATACCTTCTGTGGCTTGAGTTATCTTTTCAACAACGGCATCGGTAGAGCCGCTTACAGTTTTAAGTATGCTTTCTTTAGCGCTGCCTATAGCTTCCGGCACACCTTCCAGCATTCTCGACTCAGGTTGTATTACAGGTTCTTCTGCTTGAACAGCCTTAACTGTTTCATTTATGTTTGTAGAAGGTTCAAAGTTTAAAGTTTGACCCACATAAATCTTATTAACATCTTCAATACTATTTATTTCAGCAAGACTAGCTACAGTTGTGTTATTGTCTTTAGCAAGCTGAGAGAGTGTATCTCCAGACTCTACTACATAACCGCCTTCAGCAAACATGGGAAGACCTTTAAGAATGTCCTGTCGCATTTCATCAGTTATTTCTAGAGTAGGTAACTCAACAACCTTGTCACCTTGTTTATACTCTACCATCTTAACTTCAACACCGTAGTTTTTACCAAACTGTTGATTCATCATCTTAGGCAAAGACTTGTCATAAAACTCATAAAACTTCTTGCCGCCCTGCTCAAATCTCATGCGCTTTTTAAGAGAGTAGTCACCGTCCGCATCAGGAGTAGATGCAAGAAGTTCATCTGCATTTTTTTGCCCAATAATTTTAGGTAGTTTTGCAACAGCTTCTTCATAAGTATCAAAGTTAGCTATCAAGTCATGAAACTCATCAGTTGCTGAAACACCCTGTAATGCCCATCCCGCAGGTTCTCCGGCTAGCATGTTATTTCTTCTATACAGTACTGCCTCGCTAATGTCCCCTACCTTGCTATTTCTTTCAGCCTGAATACGTCCGGAAGTCAAAGCAACTTGGTCGTATCCTTCTTCCGCTGCTGTTATAAATGACTTTCTTAATCCTACAGAAGCCCAGCTTTTTTCTTTCTTTAATGGAAGCGTAGGTATTTTAAATTCTGCAAGGTTTACTGAGCCTTGTAAGATTTGTATGGCTTCTCCTTTTTCTGTCATTTTATTTCTTACACTCTCAAGCTCAGAATTTATTCTCTTTCCTCTTTCTGATGCAAGCTGAGCGTTTGTCATTTCTTCTAAAATTTCTTCAAGGTCTTCCATTTCGCCAACTAATGTATCGTATTCTTTCTCTAGTTTTTTAATTGTTTCACGGTTTGAGTTTGGAATAACATAATCGTCATTTGAAAAATGATAGCCCACTCCTTCTTTGCCTGTAGCTGCTGTAGATTTATCAGACTGAAGCTCATCAATCAACAAGGTTCTAGTGTCAGGAGATTTAACTTCTTTGATGTCTGCAAACCTTATATGCAGAATAGGATTTTTTAGGTCTTTAAAATGTGCTGCGTGTACATAATCCCTTTCAACTTTTTTAAATTTTTCTGGAAGCGCAAGAACCATTTCACGATAATTAACAGTGTCTTCACCTTCAAAACTAAATGAAATATGTGCGGGATTAGTTGTAAAATCTTTGCCTGTTATACCAGATATAGATGATTTAGAGTCTACCCATTCGTCCCAAAATTCCTCGTGCATTTCATCCCATAGGTCACTATCTGTGTCTATAAGGTCTTCCATAAGCGAATGTTCATACGGGTTATTTTCTTGCATCCATTCGTCAAAAAGCTCATCATCGTCTGCCGGTAGCCAATCATCGTCAATGTCATCTATCGGGGTATCATCATCATAAACACCCCTTTTCATTTGTTCGTGTTTTCCAACATAAACATCATAATCAAAATCAGCTTGGTCAAAATACTCGACCATATCTTCTCTTGTAACTTCAGGCTTATCTTTAAAATAATCTTTAGCGCCTGTCCACTCCAGCTCTTCTTGAGGGACTTTTCCTTCAAGACGCTTTAACATTACTTCGCCTGTGTTTTTATTATCTTTAATATTGGCTGCTTCTTTTTGAGCAAGACTGAACAAGCCAGAAGATTTCTTAGGTGCAAAGTATTTTGCAACCTGCTTTCCTATTACTGCACTGCCTGCCATAAAGTTATGTCTGGGGTCTTTAGAATCAAACGCAGCAGATGTAGAAAGCTTAAACTGATTAGGTTCAAAAAGAACATAAGAATGTGCTGACTCTCCCTCAAACCCATGTTCAATTTCATTTAGATACTTAATGCCGTCAAAGCCTAATCCTTGCAGCTCTGTTCTCAAATCAATAGTTAGCTCGTTTTCCATTAAGTTAGCTTCAAGCTCATCAACTAATTCAGTCCGTGGGCGAGCTTGAATTTCTTTAGCTCTTTTACGCAAAGGATTTAAAACATCAGCAAACTCCTGAGTTATCTTAACGCCTGAACGCTCAATGCTTCCTAAAAGCTCAAGACTAGCTTCTTTGTTAGCCAGTATATCAACAGCCTTCCAGTTACCGACTATAGTTTCACTTTCATAAATTAAAGGATTTTTAACATTCATGTAGCCTGTTTGAATAATAGACTCTTGAATTTTTCTACCGTTAGCGTCAGCTACTTTTTCTAAAAGTTGCAGTTTCTTTTCAAAGTCAGCTTCTGTTGGCTTTTTATTAGCATTTTTAAATGTCGTATATTTGTCGCCAGCTCCTTTTTCCATGGCATCATACATAGCGTCCCGCAGTTGAATTGTTTTTGCAACTCCTAAAGTTCCTACATTCGTTCCCATTTCGTTTGAAAAAGTAAAAGATACATTAAACTCACTATTTTTAAATCTACTTATAGAACGATAAACCATGTTGGAATTATCTGAATCTTTTACGTGCGCTTCCTGAGCAGCAGTGCGTTCAGCTTCAGACAAAAGTCTTTCTGGTGTTTCTGTAGGATTTATTTTCGGAGCTTTAAACTTAGAAAAGTTTACATTTCCTCTTGCTGCAATTTTAACTATAGCATCTCTTGCAATAATAGGAGCACCTTCCATAGAAATCATAGGCTCTTTATATTTAACAAGCTCAGTTATAAAATCATGAGTAGCATCTAAGCTTTCTTCGTCAAATTTAGTTAGCTCAGCGTCAGCTCTATCTTTATCAGTTACTTTTATGTTTATTCTGTTATAAGTATTTCTAAGCTCTTCAACATCATTATACACTGTATTTTCAATTATAACTTTGCTGTTACCTACATCTTCAGTTTCTTGAATAGTTTGCAGCGCTAAAATTTGGTCGTCTGTGTATCCTAGTTCTTTTTGATATTCAACTAAATTCTCGTTTATTTTATTTTTATCTGTTGCGTTTATTGCATTTTTAAAGTTAATGCTCGTTTCCGCATCTTCTAAGTATCCTGTCCTTGAATTAAATAAAGTAGAAATGTTTGCTTCTGCTAAAGAAGTAGCTGTAGGTTCATCTAGCTGTATTTCCCCTTCGTTTAATCTTAAAGAAATAGAACCCTCAAGATTATCAGAAATTTCTCGAATAGCTTCTGGATTAATATATCCTTTAGTTGAACTTGATAGAGTTCCGTATACATCTCCACTTAAAGCAACCGGTAAGCTTTTGTCAAGAGTGTCATCTCCACCCTTTTTGAATAGTGCTGTAAGTGCAGGAGACACTGCTTCTTCAACAGCTTGAGCAAGAGGACGGACAGTGCCGCCTAAATTGAATTTTATTGCAGAAGGTGTTTCATCAAAATCTTGAATTAACCCACCAAACACATCTTTCTGTGTTTGCTTTAACCCTCTTCTATATCGCCTAACAGTTGGCTCACCTAAAATTTCTTTACCAAAATAGCTTCCAGAAAGTAAAGGAACTTTATTTCCAACAGTAGGAATAACTCCCTGCTGAATAAGGCTTATTGTATCTGAAATTGCTGGGCCAAAAGGCATTGCAGCATAGGAGAGGTTGCTCTTGGTGTACTTGGTAGCTGTTTGAGCACGTTGGAAGCTGTCTAATAATAAGCCATTTCCACCCCACCTAGCTATTGCTGCCATTATAATTTCATCTGTATCTTTTCCCCGTTCACTTTCTCCGTCTGTTCGGACATAATTACTCCAACGAGCCATGCCCGTCATAATTGTTCCAGCAGCTAGTGTTTTACCTACATTTTTCTTAGGTGCTTTTATCATAGACTTAGCCGCACCTTTTAGAACAGTGTTTGTAAACGCTGCGGGATAGCTAAGAAGCTGAAAGAGCACAGCTCTTTTAGGGTTTGAAAACAACAAAGGTTTAAGACCTGACATTGCAGTAGGCTGTAAAACTACAGAGTTTGTGTAACGTGCTACGCCTCCCAAGAAATCATTCTTGTAGAAATCGTCTGTGCGCTTTGCTCCATTGTTATACCAATCAACAGCTTTTTTATAATCAATGCCTAGTTCAGCCAGCTCACCCGCTAGAATTTCTCCGTCTTTATCCATCGGTAGGTTTTTGTAACGTACCGCTAGTTTTTCAATATTTTCATTTACAAGACTTTTGCCGCTTGAATGAGAAACATTCTGCACAAATTTAGTCCACTGGTCTAGCAGGTTTAAACGGAAAAACTTGTTGCTTGCGGTCTGAAGAGCCTCAGTCATTAACTCATCGCCTGCTAGTCTATCGCCTACTTGAGCAAGTGCTTGGTCTACATGAATACTAAAATTACGCATTTCAGTCAGTGCTTCTTTAGCAGTCATTCCGTGTTTATTCATTAGCTCTGCTTCTAAGTCTTTAGTGACGCGCTTGTGTGATTGCTCTATAGCTTCACCAAAACCTTTTACACTATTACGGACACCCGCTTTACCAATATTTATAAATACCTCAGTCAAGCTAGACAAAGTTGCCATGCCTAACAAGGCTACACGATTAGTAAAACTATATGCGTCTACGCCTATCTGAGTTTTTCTTCCGAACCTTTCCATGCCTTCGCCGGTAGCTGTTCTATATAGTTTTTCTAATTGCCCCTTAATCTTTGGAGTGAATTCTTGTCCAGCATCTTGCATTTCTTCTTTTATTCTGTTTATATAAAAACCTTCAAACTCCTTAAAACTATTAACACCTAATACACGATGTTTAGCAATAGACTTCCCGTATTGAAAAGTATACGCATGTAAAGTTCCCAATACATCACTGTTTAAAAACTTTTCAAAATCTGAATCGTCTGCAATAGTATTAATTTTTCGCTTAGCGGAAAAGAAATGTCCACCACCACCGCCCATATCTATTTGATTTTTAACATCCAACATATTTTTAACGGTTGCTTTTGCGGCTGGTTTACTCATGCCTCCTTTAGACACAAATAAAGCTTCAAGCTCATCTTGGTTGTCTTCTACAGCTTTTCGACTCCACATTCTAGGAACATAGTTATCTGTTAAGTTAGTAATGATGCCTATTTTTTGTAAGTCTACACCCATTTCATTGTATAAACCCTTGACCTCTAATGCGGCTTTGTTGATTGCAGCATTTGTAGCTGCATCAAACTCATCAAATTTAATAGGTTTAGTGCTTCTAAGGCTTTTGCTTAGTGCAGCATTTATGTCTGTAGCAAATTTAGTATCTATTTCACTGAGCGAAAGCCTATCTACAATAGCTCTAAAACGCTCATTCATTTTGCCAGTAACTTCTCGCTGAACTTCAGACAGGTCTTTTTCTACAAGCTCGTCTTGAACTTTGTACTTAATACCAAACTCATGGCTTAGTTTTTTCTGTAACTGTGCAGCAGTACCAGAAAACTTAGTAATGGGGCTTAGTACACCTGCTGCTTTACCATAAAAGTTTCCGCTGATGTCAGAAACTACTGCGTATATTCCCTGCTTGATTGCATTTGTTTTACCTTCAACAGTTGTTTCATTAGCTGCGGCAGCTCTGATTCTAGCTTTAATTTCTTTTTGAGTTAATTCGCCGCCACCTAAATCGTCTGCAAACTTCTTTACAGCTTCATCGAGCGCATCGCTATCAAATGTTCTTGCGCCTGCGTTGTCTGTGCCGTCCACAACTGTAGCTGTACGGCCCTCTAAACGCAATGCTTCTTCAAGTACATTTCCACTAGAAGCTGGCATCCACTCGCCTTCTACGGCCTCGTCATAAGCCTTAGAGCCTTCTGGAATAGACATCTCTTTAGGAGACTCTGTAGAATCTCTAAACGCTTTGTTGCCTAGCTTAGAGTTTGCATAAAGCCCCACGCCTTTTTGAATACCTGCACCAATACCAAGACCAATGCCGCCTCCAATTATTCCGGTAGTTAAGTTAGTAAGATGACTATAATCTTCTTCGCTCATTATGTCAGCAGAAATATCTAACTCTTGACCTAAGTGACTTGCAACCATTCCATGACCTGAGCCTATAAGGGTAGTAGCAGTCAAAGGATTTTTAACAGACGCTGCATAAGAAGCCTTTACAGCTTTAGCTAGTGCATTGTTAGCTGCTACTTGAGCAGCCTTTCTTGCACCTAGAGAAGCTGCGGAACTAGCTCCAAAATTAGTTACTCCTGAAAGTACCCCGCCCATAGTAGCTAATCCTTCAGGACTAAACAAAAAATCACTACCGTAATCTAAAACAGCTTCGCCGACTTCACCAGCCCCTGATATAGATGCTTTATCCCAACGAGTTTTTAAAGTTCTATAGGCTTGTTTAATTTCTTCTGGCGCATCTTTTAAAGAATTAGCCAAAGAAAGAGGAGCACCAAGTCTAAAGGTTAAATCTCGCATATACTCAGCAGGGTCTTCAGTTTGGCCTGTAGTGGCTTGGTCAATTGCATAGCGACCAATGCTTTGATTTTCAGCAAGATAGTCTGTAAGAGCTTCAAAGTTAGATAAGATAATTTCATCGTTACCAAAATCAGTTACGTCATATCCTTCTGGGACGACTTGCTCACGATAAGCAGCCGCCTCAGTTTCTGAAATACTAAAATCCCAGTCTCCTTGAGCTTTAACTCTTTCAAGTGTTTGAGCATATGTTTTTTTTGACATTAAGTTATATCCTTAAAGTTCTGGCGTTATTTAAAGTTTTTTGCAGCGCTTTCATTCTTTCCTGCTTTCTTTCTTCTATACTTTTATTTTTTTCTTGCTCTTTTACTTGAGCTTCTTGTAGGTCTAACATAGATGCTACAAGCATTTCATTAACACTCTCATATCTATCTTTATTGTATATTGTTTGATTTTTAAAAATATTTTCAAAAGCGTTTAAGTAATTTTCAAAATCTCCTGACGAATCAATATTCCCTTCAAAATAATTTACTCCCCCTTCGTCATTAGGTTTTGATAACCTGTCAAATAACTTTGCTCTATTTCCTGCGCTCATTGCCTCTAAACCATCATACATAGAATTAACGTCTTTAGCTAACTTACTTATTCCGCTTTTACCGTTTATTACACCAGTATCATTTGCTTTTGTCGTAAGTTTATTTAGTGCAAACATAGTATCAAAAACATTCAAAGCTCCAATATTGCGAACACCCCCTGCGTCTTCTTCACCTGACAACTTATCCTCTATTGCTTGAGCATAAACTAATTGCCCTGTTTTTTCAGTTCCCCACCCTTCATTTCTAGCTTGAATTCCAGAAGCAATTATTTTTCTAACAAAAGCGCTTCTCCGAGGTTCAAGAAAATCATTATATCCTATGTCGTTAGGAGCTATTTTACCTTTGGTTTCTAGACTTATTTGTTTAGCCCATATATCGCCTAGACGAGCAAGCAGTCCTCCTGAAAGGTCAGTATATTCTAGCTTTCCTCGTGTTACTTGATTAGCGCTTAAAGCTGCGGCAATTTGATTAAGGTCAGCTTCTTTATTTTGTGAGGCCGCTGTAATAGGTTGATATGTTCCGTTTGCCCCCACGCCCATTACCATTGTATGCTGAATTATATTATTATTTTTATCAAGACGACTAACTACAACGTCTTGTCTTCTTTCTTCTGTTTGATTGCCAGCTAGGTCGGTTACTTTTAAAGTATACGCCGCACCGGATAACTTAGGGGCAGGAACACCCGCAGCGTTTTCACTCAGTTCTGCAACAGCAGTAGCAAGCATTTCGTCTCGAGTTTTAGCAAACGTGTCTACATAAGTTGTTTGATATTCTTTACTTGCTTTTTGAAGTTCTTCGTTTCTTGATTCATAAACATCTAAATCAAGATTTCCAGTCAACTTAGAAATAGTCCTAGCTACAGCGTTTTTAGCTGTGCCTTCGCCTGTTATTTTATTCATATTAAGGTTATAGTTTTCAGCAGTGCCTTTATATAAAAACTTTTTAGTTGCTTCTTGTTTCTTTTTAACTTCATTATAATAAGATTCAAAGTTCTTATTAACGGTTGCTACCAATAACTTTTGATACTGTAATTCATTTCTTTGATTAGGTAAAAACTTTTTACCAAGTTCATTATTAACTACAGTATTAAAATCATTTTTCCAGTAAGCTTTTTCTCCACCTGCGTATTTATTTGCCTCCGACATTTGATTGCTAAAATCTGTAGCAAAAGTATTAGCTGAAGTTATTTCCATTTTTTGACGTAAGTTATCTTCATTATTTAAAAGCTCATTCCTTCTTGTAGCAAAAATATCATTTGCTACGTTCATGCCTATATCTACAGCTAAGGTTTTCCACTCATCTTTTCTTGCTTGTTTTCTCTGTCGGCTTCTTAGCTTGTCGTTTCTTTGGCGAATATCAGATAATAAACTTTCACCATATGCGATTGAATCTTGTGCCATGTTTACTGTCCTTCAGGTTGCGCCATAAGGCTAGGTTGTTCTTGTACCGCTTCAGCGTCTTCTGGCTTTTCTAACAAGCTAACACTTGGAAGGGTTTCCATTTCAGCCGCCATTTCTTCTGTAATAATTCCCGCAGGTACTAATCCAGAATCTAGTGCGCTTTCTCTAATTTTTTTAAGACGTTCTTCTTCCATCTCAACGCCGAACACATCGCCTTCTTCTTCTTCATTGTCAATTTTAATATCTATATCTAAACGCTCAGCAAGCGCAATAAGCATATAAGCTAAAGGCTCAGCAAGCATTAACATAAGGTCAGGATTCCAACTGCCCTGCTGAAACTCGTCAAATAATATTACCTGTACAATACTCATAACCGGAACACCTTTGGACATTCCAATCATGTATGCTTGATACTGCTCTGGCTCAGTTATGCTATCCCATAGATACACAGT
>Ga0206682_10002832_pt1 | contig 15370 bp, 12 predicted proteins | sample M240m12015metaG_FD_155444 | JGI IMG/M metagenome (GOLD analysis project Ga0206682, IMG submission 155444) | Ammonia-oxidizing marine archaeal communities from Monterey Bay, California, United States - M2 40m 12015 | ecosystem: Environmental > Aquatic > Marine > Intertidal zone | place: USA... | reverse complement strand
TCGCACGAGCACGCGTTCTGTGTGAGGTCCCACACGCGCACGTTGCCGTTCTGGTCCCCGCTGATGAGCTCGGTGCCGTTCGGGTGTAACACGCAGCACTGTGGTGAACAAAACAAGACGTCAGTCGAATTGCCCATACGAAATAAAATAGAAATACGAAATAGAAATAGAAATAGGCTCACCGTCACCGCGCCTCGACTCTCGTACTCGCGCTGGTACCCTCCCGCGCGTAGGTCCCATATCTTCACCGTGCCGTCGTCGGACCCGCTGTACATCCACCGCCCGTCGCGCTCGAACCCCACGGCGGTGACGTTGCCCTGATGCCCGTCGTAGGAGGTGACGGGCTGGAGGTTCTGGGTGTTGACCTCGAAGAGCCGGATGTGGGGATTGCCCGCCGCGGCGAGGTAGCGCTTGTCCGGGGTGATCTCCAGTTTGTTCACCTGCGAGTCCGCGTACTGCAGCGTGCGGTAGCACACCCCGCGCGTCGCCTCCCAGAACCGAACGGTGTGGTCGTAACCCGCGGTCGCGAGCACCACAGACGGGTTCGGCATGATGGCACCACAGGCTCCGACCTAATCAACCGAACGGGGCGCGCGAGAGTGGGGTGGGCGTGGGCCCGCGGAGTGGACGCGAGGCGTCGGATCCCGCGAAAGCGTCTTGGGGATGCGAATACCCCGGCGGTGGCCCACTCGGATCGACGCCCTCCCGCTGTGGCCCTCGCGTGAGGTGAAACCCTACGCACAAATGCTGGCGAAGGCACGCGTTCCTGCCAAGGAAACTCGAGTGGGAAAACAACAATCGGGTAGAGCGGCCGTTTTATGATGGACACTGAGATTATTTGGGAGCGCGTCCAGAGCTGCAGAGTGTCATTTTCTTTTCGAGAAATGCAAACTAAATTGACTTTTCCATGAACTTTTATAAATTCGCTACAGGTACCTCGTGAGCTGGACGTTGAAGCTCCCTTTCTTCGTCGTCGTCACCTCCCCAACCTCCACACGCCCCTTCCCCCGCAACGAGATCACGTCCCCGCTCTCCACCGCCGTCTTCGGCTTACACCCCTCCCGCCAGTTCACCTTCACCGAACCGCTCCCGATCAAATCGCTCATCTTAGATCGACTCATGCGGAACCCCGCGGACGCCACCGCGTCCAAACGCATGCTCTTCTCGATCGAGCTGAACGAGTCCACCCGCGGCGGGGGTACCCGCAACTCCGTCAGCGAACTCCGCGTCGCGGTCACCGGCACCTTCCGCACGCTGCTCATCGCGGTGGACAGATAAGTCGCCATCGTGGGCGTCACCAGGATCTGAGCCCCGCGCTCGCCTTGCACCAACACGTCCCCGACCGTCTTCCGCTCGATCCCGGCGCCGAGGGTGGCGCCGAGGAAGTCCCTGTGGTCCGCGGCGTCGAACATGAAGTTGCCGCTCACCTGCAGCAGCGCCACGCATCCGTCGGAGACGTTCGTGAGCGCCGCGAAGGAATCGTCGCCTGTTAAAAACACGACGTCATACTGATTGCGCATACGTACGGAAATAAAAATTTTACTCACCGTCGCCGTCGAGCACCTCGGATCTGCCCAGGATGAGGCGGACCCTCTCCGCGCGGTCGTAGCCGCCCCATGGGCGCGCCTCGCAGTCCGCCATGCGGTCTATGACCACGCATGCGTCCGCTGCGAGCGCCGGGTCGAGGAACTCGGTCACCTCGGATCCCCAGCGGTCGCTCGCCGCCTGCGCGCGCTCCGCGATGGAGGCGACCGCGGTGACGCTGGCGGGGGCGACCCCCGAGAGCAGACCGGAGGAGGCGTCGCGCTTGGCGGTGCCCTTGGCGTACGCGACGATGCGACGCCGGGGTTCATGAGACGAGGACGCGAGGCGGAGCAGCGCGGGAGCCGCGCGGCATGCCATCGACGCGGCCGACATGTCCCCGACGCGCGCAGATGGAGTGGATAAATAAAACATTTCGCCACGTCGTCGTCTCCTTTTGCATATCATATGCTGGCTCTGTTTTTCAGCTGAGAGTAGCCGGTCCCTCGCTGCTCACCCGTCACGTCGTACACTCGTGTGGTATTGAAAAAATCGCGATTCGCAGCCTAGACTACGCTTACAAACAACGACACTCGCAGCGCGCAAACGCTGGTGCACGACGGGCCAGGCCACGCCGGCGAGAACAGTTCTCGCCGCCGCGTCGCCAAATGAAATGTTCTGGTCAATTTTTGGACCTCGACATAAACGGGTGAAGGAGGAAATACACCTGGGCTCAGAGTAGTAGCCTCCTGAGAGATAATGAAACAATATCGCGGCGGCTTCTTAGCCTACGCGTGCCCGGCTCCGGGCAGTACGATGCACGTCTCCGTGGGGCAAGGCTCGAGTTGCTCGCCCTTTCCGCCCTGGACGCAGGTGTGGTACACCTCGGTCATGAGCATGTCATCCGAGCCAACCGCGTTTTGCATCTGGAAATCCTGGTGCGTCTCGACAAAGTTACCAACCCACGAGTTCACCACGAGCGACAGCTGAGGCGCGGGAACCTTGACGTACGCGCCCATGCCGAAGGACCCGCCGACGGGCACGATGGCGCACTCCTTCTTGGTCTCCTCGGGGTAGTCCCAATCCACGAACGTGGTGGATAGGGTCGTCGGGCCGCGGAAGCACGTCGCTTCGTCGGCGTCCATGAGCGACGCCACTGCGAACGTGTCCACGCCGACATACATGTCCTGCTGGAACCCGAGAACCGGGCCGGTGCACGTGCCGCCGGCGCAGATACCGATGGAGAACTCGTTGAGAATGTACTGGAGCCCTTGCTGGAAGGCGAGCGAGGCGGACACCTTGGCGCCGGTGTCGAAGAACGGCGTCGGGGGCTTGAAGTCAAAGTACGGCTTCGTGTCTCTGACGCCGAAGGACACCGAGGTCTTGACCCCGGCGGTCATGTCGAAATCGATCTTACCGTCGGTGAGGAGGAAAAACGGCATCGCCATGTTGACGTCCAGGATGGACGAAGCGGAGAGACCGGCGAAGATGGGAGTCTCGGCGGATGCGCTCATGGACGTCGCGATGTCGTCGGCGATGTCGAGCGAGTCGAAGATCTCGCCGTTCTTGAAATTGGCGGCTTCGTCGGATTGCGCGGAGAAGCCCATCGCGAGTGAAATTTCCTGCGTGATGGTCCATCCCATGCCGATGTTTTTTATTCCCTCGAGCGCCTTTCCGAGGTCGTTGCCGAGCTTCTTGAGCCGGTCACCGAAAGAGTTGCCGCCCAAGAGCGCGACGTGCCCGTCGGATCCGCCGAGGAGCGCGATCTGCTTGTGGAAGTTGGCGGGTTGCGAGAGGTGGTCGTCGGTCCACTCGTGGCTCTTGGGGAGGTCGAAGAGGGTCCGCAGCTCGAGCGCCCTGGCGAAGAGCATCTCCTCCCAGAGCGACGCGTGCATCTCCTGGATGCTACCCGTGAGCGAGTCGCCGTTCATCATCATACGAATCGCCGCGCGGTGGGTCTCGTCGTCGGTCTCGAGCAGGAGCCTCTCGCCCGCCATCTCCAAAAGTTTTCGCCCGCCCGGGATCTTCTTCTTGAGCTTCTTGAGCTCGTCGAGGACCTCGTCGAGGACCTTCTGCATCTTCTCCTTGACCTCGGTGATGACCTTGAGGATCTTCTTGCAGTCAATCTTCTTCAGCGCGTCGAACCCACCGAGGATGAGGGGCTCGAAAAAGTCGGAGAAGGCTTTCAGGATGTCGGCGCCGATGCTCGTGGGAAACGTCATCGGCTCCGAGCTCGTGCACGTCTTGAACGTGATCACCGGGAGCTTCAGCTTGAAGTTTTCGGGGGAGAAAGCCGCGGTGGCGAGCTTCTTGGACCAAGGCATGTCGTACACGACGGACGACAACTCCTCGAAGTCGTCGGGGTTCAGGATATCAACCGGCACCACGGAGCAGTCCCGGTTCTTACCGAGCTTAGCCTCGCCGGTGGACCGCCGGCCCATGAACTCGACGTTTTGGACGTGTTCCGGAACATCCTCGCCGCGGAGCGCGCTGCGGATGGCGTCGCGCAAGATGCGGTGGTTGGCTGGATCATCGAAGAGGTCCATGGAGGTGTCCTTGTGGAGCGTACGTGTACTTTCCTTGCTGACTCGGCGCTGGTGCGCTCGGAAGGCGTCGCGTCGCAAACCGTCGAGCTTGGACTTTTGTCCGCCTTTTGTCCGACTTTTGTCCGCTTGAGACTGCTGCGCGGATCCCATGGACGCGGAGGAGGAGGCACCGCCGCCCGTGGCGGACGCGAAGGCATCCGCGAGGATATCGGTGAGCGCGCCGGCGTCCGCGGGGAAGATCGCCTTCATGATGACGTCGCTCGCCTTGTCGATGGCCACCGGGATGGCGTCGCAGATGCCCATCGCCTTTTCCTTAGCCTGGTCGGCGATGGCGTCGAGCTGGCTGACGCACTTGCCGTCGGCGTCGGTGGTGAAGCCCGGGATGCATGTGACGCACTTGTCCTTGCCGACCATGAGCTTCATTCGCTCGCAGGTGAGCACGGTCTTCTTGAAGTCGTGACCGACGCTCTCCTTGCGGGTCTTGGCGCAAGGGTAGTGCTGGTGGCGGTGACAGGTACCGAAAACAGGCGAGTTGTGGCAGTACTTCCTCTTGAACACCTTCCGGCAGTTCTTTTTTGTGCCAGTCTGGCAGCTGTACCCGATCGTACGCGAGCACGTGGCGGTGTACGGGACGTCGATCGTCGTCGAGAAGATCCAGCGCTCGCCTTCGTCGTTCGCCTTGGGGCCGCCGACCGGGGTGTCGACGCCGTCGCAGGTTGGAAGGTTGAGCTTGTTCTTGGCCATCGTGGTGTACCGGCAGGTCTCCTGGTGGGCGAGCTTCTGCACCACGCAGTTCGCGGGCAGCGGCGCCTCGGGGATGTTGCATGAGTCCTTGTACCGGGAGTCCCCTCCGAGCGAGGCTTCGAATTGATTCAAAGATTCATCACGCTTTGAAATGTCCACGCCGCGTGAGTCGTCCTCGGGCGCGGGTTCCTTGAGGATCTGCGCGGCGACGTGCGGGACGTGGTTGTCCCTGATCCACCGTTCGATCTCGGCCTGCATGGCCTCCTCGGTGTGTTGCGGGGTCATGCCGGGGAAGGACTTGACCGCGTCGTCGGGATCGGCGCGCGACTTTTTGGAGAACATGGACCGGTGGAGCGGGTTCTGCGCCTCCTCTTCGTGCTCGTCGAAGGACCAGTTCGCGGCGGATTCGTCCTCCTCCATCCCGAGGGTGGGCGCGAGGGAGGATGAGGCGCGACCGCGGGCGGAGAGGAGCGCGTAGGAGCCCACGACCGCGCCGCCCGCGAGGAGCGCCCCGACGCCGAGGCCCAGAGCCCATCTGGAATTACGGGACGGGCGCGTCGTCCCCGCGTCGCGGTTGGGCAGGAGCGGGGTATCCGTGGACGCGGCGTGATCCACGGAGGAGTAAGTCATCGTGTCGGCGCGTCAGAACGGGTTGAATTCCTTCGTGGTGATGTGACGCGTGTGGGGAAGTGCCCGAGTCGAGTCTTGATCACGAGTTCTGGACGGAGAACTCTACGAGTAGAACGTAGTTGAACGTCACTCTTTTCTGTTGACGGGGCGCGCTTCACTCAACGTCGAGGGTTCCGAACGAAGACGACCCTATCCAACATTACCCGGGGCGTCCGAGGGACGAGCTCGATGAGAACCATCTCGAACGACGGAGCGTGTCATCGCCGCCCAAAACCCATCGTCGATACAGTCACGCCCACGTCCATCCATCGCGGGGTGTTTGGAATAAAAATGTTGATGAGTCATCATGGCAAGGTCTCGATTGTAGCACTATATAAAAGTTCTTCACCTCAACTTTACAACACCACCGACGCAACACACTGACTATTCTACCGCGTCCCCATCACCCCCATCACCCTTTTCCTTGACCGGGAACACCGCCCACATCGCGACAGTCCCGTCCCGACTCCCCGACGCCAACCACCCGCAGTGCCCAGCCCAACACAGCTGTGCGCCCACCGGCGCGAAAGCAACCGCGGAGACCACGTCGGCGTGGTACCTGTCAACAAAACACGACGTCAGTACAATTGCCCATACGCGTACAAAAAATAAAGATGAACTCACCCCAGGCTGGCCACCAACCGTCCCGCGCTCTTACGTCCGTATTCAAACACCCGCACCCGCCCGTCCCAGCACCCGGCGGCGAATATCTTCCTATCGTCGCGGATCGCCACCGCCGCGATGCCGCACAGGGCGCGGACGTCGCCCGCGGCGTCCACCGACGCCGGCGCGAACGGACCGTGCGTTCCGATAGTTGTCACTTTTATAGAAGAAAACTCATCTGAAGCATCGGCGATGATGATGCGATGCCGGACGCATCGGCCGTCCGCGCCGCCCGATACGAACCCTTTACCTACCGCGTCCACCGCGAGGCACGTCGCGGCCTCTCCGTGCACCCGCGCGCGCCACATCGGCGTGGAAGAGTCGATGCGCCACACGCACACGGTGCCCTCCTCGTACGCCGCAACTAGCATCGATGTGGAAGGATCTTCATCTTCGTTCGGGATGAACGCCAGCGCCATGACGGTCCCGAGCCTGTCTTCCGTCGCCGCCGGAGGACTCTCGGAGGACGTCGTCGTCGTCTTATCCGCGTGCGTCGCGTCGGCGGCGGCGATGAGCGTCGCGACTCGGCTCGGCGGCGATGTTGAAGTCGAAGTCTCGTCGATCGATGTATTAATCTCGCAGACGTCCACTCCGGACTGGATCTCCGCGGCGACCGCGACGAGCGCCGGGGCGCCGGGTGACGACGCGTCACCGCCGCTCGTCGTGAACTTGCAGTAGTGGTAGGACCCCGCATTGAGCGTCCACCGCGGCGGCGCTCGCGGCGGTTCGTGTGGGCCGTGCGCGGTCCCCCAGCACTTCAGGGTGCCGTCGCGGCCTTGCGTCATGATGTGTCCGGAGGACGGTTCGATGCCCACGTGGAGCGCGCCGGAGGAGGGCGTGTGCGCGGGGAGGCGCCAACGCGGGCGCCTCGTGCGCACGTCCCACGCCACCACGTCGCCGTTGCTGTCTCTGCGGGGGCCGGGAATTGAGGGGGTCAGCGGACGAACGCAGCGGAGGGATTTTGTCGCGATGGGGAATGGGTAGGGGCTGGGCTCACCCCGAGAGGACGCAAGGCTGGCCGTCGATCGTCGCGAACGACACGCTCTGGACATCCGCGCCGTGCCCGCGGAGCACCACGGGATCGGGCGCGGGGTTCCCCATCGCCTCCCGCGCCCCGAACACTGCGCTGGGTGGTGCACCCAATGAAAAAGGTATTGTTAACCCCTAATGGATCTCTCACGTCTCGACTGCTCGACCACTCCGAGGGGCGAATGGCAATGGCGGAGAGCCCCGCGACGGCGCTGCGGCGGTACCAGACGGACCTCCGCAAGCTCATCCGCGGCGGGTTCAACCGCTACGCCGACTGCAAGAAGTGCTGGGTGGTGTGGACGGACGACGGACGCGATGCGCTCACCGACGCGGCGAACGCGGCCATCGTCGGCGACGTCGGCGCGAGCAGACCGATGCCCCACCGCCTAAACGCCCTAAACCCGGGGCTGGATCGAGCGCTTCGGACACGGCGAAAGGAGACGATGGCGAGGCAGCTGAAGGATCTCAAGTCAGTGCACAGCGCGGGACGCAAGGCGGTGTTCGCCGCCATCGAGGAGTGCGAACGCGTCGCGGACGAGGCGAGGGATCTCGTCAAACGACAATTCCAATCCACCCCCGAAGCGTCATCCCCCGACGAGCCGGCGCTGTTCGGCTCGCTCAGCGGCGGCGACATGATCGACCTACTGGCCTCCGCGATCGGCATGATACGTAAAGACTGCGAGGCCAAGGCGGCGCTGCTGGAGGAGACCGTGAAGGCGCTCGAGGAAGCGGACCCGGCGGCGGCGGCGCTTCGAGCCAAGTTGGAAAAGTCGAACGGAGCCGACGGAGCCGACGAGGACGACGGGCTGGTGCTGAGCCGCGAGGCGCTCACGACGATCGTCGCGACGTGGATCCTGAACCCGTACGTGAACAAGGAGGTGCTCGCGGAGATTGACGCGGTCGCGGCGCTCGAGATGAAGGATTGACGACGACGGCCCTTTAGTTTAGTTTAGTGTTTTAGGTAATATTTTTTTTTGGGCCCCGAGGGCGTTTCTAGGCTAAGTCATCTAATAGCAGTAGTCAGTAGCACAGTAGCAAGCATGCACAGCATAATAGGCGTACAGCGACGAGGGATGAGCTCGTCCTGAGAAAGAATACATCGGCACACGCGCGTGCACCGGACGGCGAGCGTGATAGGTCTCGCCGGATTGTTTTGGTTTTTTGGTTTTTGGTCATCGCCAAAAGATTATCTTTTGGCAATCACCCGACGACCGCGTCGCGGAGCCGGAACCCCGCGCTCTTCACCAACGATGAGAGCGACCCGACGGGAGGCGACTTCTTCTCCCCCCCATCCCCTAAACCCTCGCACCCGTACGGCTCAACGCCGTACCCCACACCGAAGAACACCCCGCTCCCGCCCACGACGTCAAAGTTAACCGACGCCCTTCGGCTTCTCGATTGCGAGCTCGTCCTGACGCCGTGAACGCCGGGCGCGGGGGGCGACCCCGCGGGCGTGGTCGGTTGCGACCTGCTCGTCGCGGTGGGCAGGAACCACTTGGACAGGATGCTCTTGTTCTGCCTCCACGGCGGTACCGGCATCCCGCGTTCCTTGAAGCTGGCCAGCATCTGCTCGGACATGAAATCGACGAGCGCGGCGAGTCGTTTGTGCGAGCCGACGAAGTGCGGCGGGAGGGTGTCCAGCAGGCGTTCGTATCGCTCCGTGGGCCTGGAGATGACGAAGTGCGCGCGGAGGTAGGGTTCCATGAGCAGGACGCCCGTGGACGTGGCATCCTCGGGCTTCATGGGCGTCGCGGAGGCGGAGGCGTAGACGGGGAGACCCCTAGACTCGTCCGTCTCCTTGTCCATGGGGGTGTCCGTCGATGCGTCTTGGCCTGTTTTGATCCAGAGGAAGGAGTGGCGGAGGTTGAGCAACGCCGCGTGGCCCGCCGCGCCCGGGGTGGTGGCCACGAACGCGTTGGATCCCACGCTGAACCCGCCCGCCCTGCGTTGTTCAGCCTTCTTCTTCTTTGATCCGTGGATGAGATGATCCAGCGGGACGTCGAGGTCGTCTGGGTTGGCATTTGCGAGTTTGTCAAAGGCGCATCGCACGGCTTCGATGTGCGCAAAGTCGCCCACCTCGCCTGGGCCCACCTCGGCGCACGCGGCGGCGAAGCGCTTGTATGTGTCCGCCTCGGCGTCCGTCTTGTGCTTGGTCAGCTGGCGCAGCAGCCTGGTGGTGGTTGGCGGTGGTGGGGGGGGGTATAGGAGGTCAGCGGAATATTCAGTGAGACTGGTGGAATATTCCTGGTGAAAAACCGGAATGTTCGGATTCTGGGCGGGAAGAATCTCTGCAACTCGGAGACTTCCACCCAGTGAACGAGTGAAAGCCGTGGAAATTGAAAAAGATATTTCCGCCAGCCGCCTTTGGAAAAAAGGAACTACACGCTGGCAGATATTCGATCCAGTCGTGATCCAAACTTTCGTATGGCCAACCAGTCACAAAAACGGGTCGGACGAGCGTAATCTCGCCCCACACCGCGTTGAAGGGGGAATCCGGGAGTATCTCCCCAAAGGTCGGGTTTTAGGTACAAAAACGGAAGGGAGCCGCGGGGACGGCGCGGGCGCGCACCTGACGTAGACGGCGTGCCTATCGTGGCCGTCGTCGGAGCTCGTGCACGAGTCCTCCTCCATGAGCATCGGCATCGGCCCGTTCCTCTCGAAATCGCCCGCGGTCTCCTCGAGCGTGTCGAAGAGCAGATCGAAGCCGAGCGAAGAAGCCGAGTGGTCGGCGGGAGGCTTAACGTCGAATGGCCGCAGCGACTCAGACGTCGTGTGTCCTCGGTCGCCCCACGCGTCCCGCGGCAGGTCGGGGGTGCCCGGCGTCTGCAGCCGGACCCTCGGGGGGCTCATCCCGAACGCCCTCGGTATGTCGCCGGTGACCTTCATCGGCGTTCGATCCGTGGCGGCGGCGTCCACTTGGGCGGCCGCGCGAAAGGGTTCGAAGATTTTTCCCTCGGGCCACTCGACGGCGGAGGACTCGGCAATGACGGCGTGTGTGCGATGCGCGGAGGTCGTATCGAGCCCACTCGGGACGTGTGCGATGCGAACCGGTTCGTTCCGAACCACTCGGGCGATGCGCCGAGCAGAGAGTGGTGTGTCCACGTGCGGTGCGCGTCGGGAAAGTGACCGCCGTGGACGCGCCGCGAACAAGGAACCTTCAGTGAAAAGTGATGGAATATCCGTCAAATGGTCCCTTCGAGAAGTATCTACGTGGGCGCAGCCAATCAGGTGGCGTCCACGTCGGCGCGGTATCTTATTTTTCAAGATATTTTTACTCGCCCTTCGAAGAGTCAAAACGTGCCCAATCAAAACGCGAGTCCCAGACCACCGATTTGGAAGGGGTAAACGAAGGGTCGTCTACTCGGTGAAAATTCCAATTCTCAAAGTGAAATTGCAATTCCAAATGGGGTGTTGAAAGGTTCGCGGCCAACGGTCGAAAGGCGCGATCCACTTTCTGTCGTCTGACTTGGGTTAGGCTTGTGCCTTCGTGTGCCAGGCGCGAGTTTCCACGCGCGCCCTGAATATTCCGAGTTGCGGCGGAAGGCACTGGGAAAAAGTGCGTTGGCGATTCCGGGACTCCTCTGCGCGTCACAACCCCTCACGCACGCGCGGGGATATCCATCGAGCGTCGAACGAGGGTATCGTATCCCTTCGATCCACGCGTATAATTCAACATGGCAGCGCTGGCGACGATGGCTTCCGTCGCGGCCCGAACGACGCGCGTCTCGGCGTCGGCGTCGGCGGGGCGTCGTCGCGATAAATGCTCGACGACCCCTCGGGCCATTGCGTCCATCCCGGCGCTCCCACGCGCCCGCGCCTCGACCGTACGTTCCCGTCACTCGCGTGTACGTGACATCTACACCACCAAGGCGGCGGCGAGCGAGTCAGTGGACGACGTCGGGGAAGACGCGGAGGTCACAGAAGAACTGAGGTTCCTCAACATCGCCGACGACGCCGACGCCGTCCGCGCGGGGGTGGACGCGCTCAAGGCGAAGGAGATCAAGGACGAGCTCAAGATGTTCGGCGTGGCCATCGCGGGGAAGAAGGACCAGATCGTGGACCGACTCGTGGAGTGCTACTCCCTCACGGTACGACCTTTCCCACACCAGACCCATCACCAAACCCTCTCCCCCATTCATTCAAAGTAACTTTTACACTTTTTCTTATCCCCACTTATACTCACGCCTCGACTCATCCCACCACACAGGCCAAGGGCGAAGACGTCGTCGCCGCGATGCAGCAGCGGACGATCAAGAAGGTCACGCAGGTCACCGAAGAAGCCGCCGCATCCACGGCGAGGCGCGACGCGAGGCGCGCGCGCGCAGGCGCGTACTCCGGCGTCAGCGACCGAACCGCCAAAAAACTCACAGCCGCTCGCCGCCGAGCCGTCGCCGGCGCCACCGGCGCCAAGGCGTCCGGGATCACCGCCAGGCGCCGCTCCAAGCTCGCGGAGGTTGCCGACGTGGACATCGAGGAGAACAACGACGAGGCGCAGGCGCAGGCGGCTTACTCCATGGCCAACCCGGTGGCTGACGCCGCGAGAAAAACCAAACTCAACGTCGCCAAAAGGGACTTGGATCGCCAGATGGACTTCCAAGGACAGATGGAGAGTGAGGGGTGGTACATGTGCGAGGTTCCTGAGACGCGCGAGTCACAGGCGGCGGAGAAGATCGAGGTCATCAGCGGGACGGCAAAGACGGACGGCGAGGATTTGGTCGTCTGGGTCCCGCGGGTACCCAAGGATACGTTCGCCGTCGCGGAATCAGACGCAAAAGGTAAAACTCGAATCGACTTGCTCCGATCGGTCCCGGACGACGAAAACGCCGTGTTACCTTTCCCCGGGTACGTCCTGGTGCACACGAAGCTGACGCAGACGGTTTTGAACTCGCTGGAGGAGATCTACGGCGTCAAAGGGTTCGCGTCGAGCGGCGTGACCAAGTACGGGAGCACTCGAAGGCAAACTGGGGAGAAACCGAGACGGGTGCCGGCGATGCAGCTGGAGACGATGATGAAGATGTGCGACGTGCGGGTGGTGAGCGACGCGGAGCACGCGGTGATGGCGGAGGCGTTGAAGAAGCAGGCGGAGGCGAAGGCGAGGGCGGAGGCCATGGGGTCGATCCCCGACGCCGACGACGCCGAGATCGTCGATGCGGCTGACGCGGGTGACGCGGTTGATGTGTCGTCGGAGCCCACGGTCAGCGCGGAGGCTATGGCGATGCGCGAGGCTGCCATCCACGGGGGTAACAAGGCCCCGGATGGTGCCACGCAGATCGAGGTCAAGGTTGGCCCGTTCAAGGGGTTCAAGGGATACCTCACGAACGACAAGGGCGACGACGGCGCGGACGCTAAGCTCGTCATCTTCGGCCGCGAGACGGACGTCACCCTCGAAGCCGGCGAGTTCGTGACGCTGTGACGGCGCGACTAGTCTATCATGCGGTGTCGTTTGAAACGGTGATTTACGCCAACTCTAATCCTAATCGCGCGGCGTTATCGAGGGTCAGTCCCCGTCGGTGCCGTCCACCACCGCCTCCACCTTTTCCTCGCCAAAGTCGATGCTCTCCTCGGTGCCATCGTCGTACGCGATGAAATGTTTTTTATCGGCTGGATCAAACTTCTTTACGTTTGCTCCATACCACGCGCTCTCCCCGTTTGGCTCCATCCATAGGACCCGCACCCTCCTCCCTGGTTGTAAGATTGCGTCGGCGTTCACAGCTGTGAATTCCTTCCCCGCGTCTGGGTCCGGCGCCGCGTCTTGCGGCAGGGACGTCCCGTCGAGGTGTCTTTCCCACTCGAGCATCCCAGTTTTTTCGTAGTTTTTACGCATGGCGAAGGAAGCTGAGGTTTGGCCGCTGAGGTCTTTGCCGCTCGCGGCTTCCCTGCACACGCGCATCCAGAGCTTCTGCTCGCATATCTTGGCGTACCCGCCAAGCGCCCGTACCTTCTTGAACACCTTGCGGAATGGCAGCGGGATCCCGAGGAAGATCGGCGAGTACAGATCGTGTCGCGACCTAAACTTGAGAAAGTGCGCCAAGTCGTCCCTGAAATCTCGCTCGTTGTCGTCGAGGAACTCGTCGTGGCCGCCCGCGGGTCGTTTGGACATGGTCGTCGCCTCGGCGATCGGGACCGCGCCGAGCGCCGGCCCCGAACTCGGCTGATCCACCGCTCGGCTGGGCGGGGGCGCGCCGCCCGTGCGCAGCTCCACCAACGCGGACCGCTCCGCCCGCGGGGGCGGTGGGGCGAGCTGCTTGAACTGATCGGCCCAGTTCGGGTCGCTCCACGGCGCGCCGCCGGCGTTGGGCCTGGGTTTCTTGGCGGAGGGTTCGTCGTCCCCGGCGGCGGGCGCCGCCGCCTTGAACGTGATCTTCAGCCCCGTCGTCGCCATCGCCGATACGAGGTGTGACCCGCGCTGGTGTCCCCGCCCTGCTTTCAAACTAAATCCCTACTGTTTGCCGCTGCCGAGAACTCGCTCTGACTCTGCCAACTCAGCATTTTCTCAGCCCCGGGGCGCCACAAGCGACGCGCGCGAAGGCCCCGGGGTTGGAAGCGATATCGAATTTGACCACGCTGGAACGTAGTCGACTGCGATAGGATGGAGAAGCTCTGGAAGAAGCTGCCGGACCCGGTCATCTACGTCGCCGGCGCGGTCGCCGCGATCGGCGCCCTGCTCAAGTTGAAAGGGATCGTGACGGGAGACTCGTTCGAGAAGGAGAAGGCGAGGTACAGGCGTTGCAACCGGTGCGGCAAGAAGGGCGCTTCAGTCCGGTGCAACAAGTGCAGGCGGGCGTACTACTGCTCCAAGGACTGCCTCAGTACTGCCATCAGGCTCGAGATATGCGACTGCTGCTGAGAGAGAGTTTAGGGGGCGATCCAAATAACCAAATAACCAATAGCCAAAAGTAACATTGCGAAACCACGCTCACTCTCGCAAAGCTAACTCGATCTCGGACAAGGTCCTCGCGACCACCCCTGGCGTCGTCTTCGTCCACGTGTCGCTCTTACATATCGACACCAAACCCCCGTCGCCCCCAGTTTCCCACGTCCCAGCCTTGAACGCCGACTGAAGAAACAAATTCATCTTCTCGACCAAAGCATCCGCGTCCACTTCACCCGCCGGCTTCCGATCCTTTAACCTCCCCACCCAACCGTACCCGGGCTTCTCCCACTCGTACGTGAACCTCTTATCGTCATCCATCGTCGCGCGGAGCACACGGAGCGCGGCGTCGTCACCGGACATGCCGCACGCGTGGTGGGTGTCCCTCAACTCGCGATGTAGCGCTCGAGGATCGATTCGACTCGTGCCAATCGGTTGAGTGACAACCGCCACCGTGTGCCCCGCGTCGTCGCCAACCTTGATGACCTCCACCGTCGCGACACCGCCGCGGATCAGGTCCCACGATGCCTGGATCTCCTTCCAGTCATCACGCCACAGGTGTTCGTGCGCGTTTATGTCCTCCAACAGCGAAGGCGCCATCGTCAGCGCCGCGGCGTACCCAGAGTCTTCTAATGAATCATCCGAAAGGGCGTTGATCGCCAGCTCGAGCTTGACGCCGTCGTCGGAGCTCCACTCGCCGAAATCTCCCGCCTCCGCCGCCGCGATCATCAGCGCGCGGTGCGTGAGGGCGTGCGCCGGGTTCACGCACGCGTAGACGGAGAGAACGCCGTCTGCGTCGTAGTGGTTGTTAACCACGACGGCGTCGTCGTGTTCGCGCCACGCGGATTGCACGGCGCGGGCGTGCGCGAAGTTCAGCGCAATCTCCGTGGACGTGTCGGCGTAGATGGAATCCGGGGTTTCGTTGTTCGTCCAGTGCGTCAGGTCCATCGTCGTGCCGGGGACCTTGCCGTCGCACGACAGCGAGGGCCAGGCTGGGGAGCTCTCGCCGTAGGGCACGAATTGGAACATTCTCTTGATGAGGGCGGTGTCATCGGACACGGCGACGGCGGCGACGCGGGTATCGAGAGGACGACGACGGACAGGTCGCCGCGTACGGTACGTTGACGACACGTATGCTGGGAGAGTGGCGGCGACGCCCCGCGATACGGTACACGCCATGGTGCGCCGGCGTCAGTGACAGGCGATGCGGGATTCTCGGACACAGAGTGAGTCACTTCTCTAACACGGTTGATTGTATTAAGGTTACGTCGCCCTCACGGCGTCCCGACCTCCCCACACGACTCCTCCACGACCCCACCCACCACAT
>Ga0206682_10002827_pt1 | contig 15381 bp, 5 predicted proteins | sample M240m12015metaG_FD_155444 | JGI IMG/M metagenome (GOLD analysis project Ga0206682, IMG submission 155444) | Ammonia-oxidizing marine archaeal communities from Monterey Bay, California, United States - M2 40m 12015 | ecosystem: Environmental > Aquatic > Marine > Intertidal zone | place: USA... | reverse complement strand
AAATACAAGAGTATTTATGAGGAAGCACTATGCCGCAAAACAGTTTTAGAAACATTGGTCTACGTAGAGACAAGAATTTTAGTGATTTAGAAAACAGAGGAACTGGATTAACTAATTTGCTAAACGACTTTCCGTCTGGCACTGACACATATACTGGTGACGACTTGAACGAAGCAATTAAAACTATAAGATCTTATCCGATAACAAAAATAGAAATAAATCGATTAGCCGGTATTACTTTTAAAAACACTGTCTATAATACCATAACTGAAGAATCAGTTACTGCACCAGCAGTACCATTAGTTACAATAAAAAATCAATTCGATAGAGTAAAATTAGAAGTAGGCGAAGAAAGTTATTTTGGCGGCAATGTAACATCAATAAATGCTAACTTTTATAACTCTAACCAAGTTTTAACAAATTCTGCAAGTACAACTAGTAATTCAATTTTTAGCGGTAGTCCTGTTTTAGTAAAACCATTCTGGCTCGATGGAAAATTTGATTTTCCTAATAAATTTAATAGTGCTCTAAATGATCAGCAAGGCGGCGTACAATGGAACGGATATATAGTTCCCGAAGCTGACGAGAATATTCAGTTTACGTTTGAAACATCGTGTAATATGTTAATAGAAATTAATGGCTCTAAAGTAGTTCATCTTGGTAACGGAATTGCCACTGTGCCAGTTTCATTTAATGGTGAAAAATATAGTGTATTATCAAATCATGCATATCTTGCTAGTAATGTACTATTAGACTTTCCGGGAGAAGGATATAGGCGTGTAGTTAATATTGCCTTTGATGGGTTATCATTTACAACTGACGGGCCCGTAGCAACCCCCGGCAGTTCGACTGTTACAGTGTATACAAGGTATGTGTCTTGGCAAGTGATCGAAGAAGGCCAGACCCAAACTAGGTATTATCCCATTGTCGACGAGGTTTCATATCCAGAAGTTTCTTCTATTGTTCCACAAGATGCCTTTAATATAAATTTTAACGAACCCGGTGTTACAGTATACAACGCACCTAGAATTGTAAGTAATTTCATAGAGTTCGAACCGAGATCATTTAGTGCAAGTATATGGTTGCCGCCGTTACATGCTTCCGACAAAAAAATATTTAATCTATTCGCAAGTATGGCATTAAACACTGTATATAATAAAAACTTTTACAATTTTATTAATACCATACCAAGTAATGATCCTGCTGACTTTTCGGAATTTAAAAAGTTCTATGAAAATAGATTATTGCAAGGTGGCGGAAAAATCGGTTCAGCATCAGCTCCGCAATCTATAATAACTAACAAGCCAATCATTGCAACTGATTATATTCCTTTCGATTGGGACGATGTCATAAGTCAAGACGCAATCACTGTTCAAGGATCACCGGGCTCAAGAATTTTAAAACTCGGCAGCGTTGATGATGTTCTCGAAGATATCGGTAATATATCAATAGCTAATATCGATGTAGGGAACATTGTAATTCGCGGAAATGCAGAGCATGAAATAGTAAAACTTCTTCCTGGTAGAGGAATTATTTTAAACACTCCAACGAATGGCGGCGAGTTTGTATTAAAGGCAGTTAATCATAGAGGACTTGTAAAAATAGCCAATTCTTGGAGCTATATTGCTACTACTGTAACAGTGGATTCTACTACTGATCTAATCCCAGGTATGATGTTTATATACAATGGCGGCAAAACAGAAATTACTAAAATTAATAATGGAACTACATTTGAAGTTGATCCAGCAATTACAAATGCTAGTGCTATTGATGATACTAGTTACATATATCATGACGCTGGTGTCTTAAATTATACAACCTATAATGTTGTAACTGTAACCGATACATCCACATTAATATTAGATACTGTATTAGGTATTCAACCCGGGTATTATATTAAATCTATAGGCAAGGCCGGTACAGAACATTCACAAGAAGTTGCCACAGTTAACGATGCTACAAATACTATTACTACAGTATTACCGACTACAGGAGATATACTTGCAGGTGACAAAATTATTGCTGAAAGAGCAAATATAAATACAGCACCTCCATTTGTTGCTACACTCCAAGGGTTATCAACTAACGGCGCAAATATAAAATTGACTAATCCTGCAGGATTAGTGAGAGCACTTGATATAGAAGTTAAAAGTTATATAAGTGAAACAACAGAATTTACTGCTGCCAGCGATTTAAATTATTACAGATTAATAGATATAACAATTAACGATAGTGAAACTCAGGCATCAGTACCGTATAAAATAATTGCAACTAGTTTTAGTAATCCTGAACCTGATCCTTAGGTAGGTTTATTTAAACATATAAAATAAGTTTGTCCATCGATTGTAATTGGAAGTTTATGTGTGAATACGTCAGCAATAGCACCAAACTCTTCCGCTACATTCAGCCCATCTACTTCTATTTTTTGATTAAACACTAAATTACCTATAGTAACAATACTAGCTTGTGTTTCGAGATCATTACCTGTTGGTGTATTATTTATGGTCCATGGATTATTATCATTTGAAAATGCTCTTACAGCTACTATATTATCTACCGGACTTGACGAATCGGTAATATATATTCCCGGCACCGGTGTTTCAGAACTTACGTCACCAGTAACAGTAAACGACCCTTCACTTTCTAACGGTATTGCTAATGCTAAACTTTCGTCACTCCTGTATTTTACTTTTCGTGTTTGTTTAATAAAATCTAAATCACTAATTAGTAATGATAATGTTTCAGCCGGAGTTTCTACAGTTTCAAAAGTATATATTTCACCTTCAGATATGCTGTTTATATTAACATAGTCAATGTCACTTATGCCAGCATATGTAAAATTTTCAAGATATACTGCATCTCGACGTTTAAGTAATAGCACCCCGCCTAGATTCTTAAACGTAGTTAAGTCTATTGGTGTAGTTCCATCAGTACTTAAACTAAATGTATTAATCGTATTTGAATTTACAATTGTTAATAAATCAGAATTTTGTTTTACGTCTAAATGATATATATCTACTTTATCACCATTTGAAAATACGTTAGACCTTGTTAAATCTTCGACTAGTGTATTTTCAATAGTAATTACGCTATCGGTTATTTCAGTAGTTTTTATTTCAAGTAAGCTTTCGTTTCTTAAATTATTTACTAAAAGAGCAACATCGTTAGAAATACCTGATAAATCTGGAAATAAGTTTTGTATTGCTAATCTATCTTGCTCGTTTTCTATTAAATTGTTATTTTTTGCGAAACCTGTTAAAAAATTCATGATGTAACTATACTCCAACCTTGATTTTGTAGATATACAATTTGTTCTGCTGCTAAAGACCCCGGAGTTCCGTTGCTAGATAAATTAATAATTACTCCAGGTCTAGGATTACTTTCATAATTTAAGTACAGATCGTTTATAATATCATTAATTGCACCTGATCCCAAATTATTAACTGATAGCTCTAATCTTGATAACGATCCCATATATCTTAAAGACCCTTGCGTATAACCGTTAAACTGATTATTATTAGCCCATAAGATTGAAATCTCTGTTAACGCACTAAGATCAGGAAATACTCCAGTTATTTGGTTAAAATGAATATATAGATGATTTAATGACGGTGTATCTAATGTACTAAAACTTGTAAAATTATTATTATTTAAATACAGATATCTTATCGCAGGATTTGCATATGGAGGAATATCCCCAGATAAATTGTTATTTGATACATTAACAAACGATAACGAAGATTGGTTAGTAATACTAGGCCAAAGATTTCCTGTAATATTAGTATCTGTTATTATAATTTCCTGAAGTGAGTTTGCGCTTGAAATTAAAGGCAATCCTCCGGTAAAAAACTTATTAAAACCTTGTATTAATATTCTCTTTAACGCAGAGCAACCTACAAAAGTTTCAGGATGTATTTCTTGGTCGATTAAATTTTCACTAGAAAATTCAAATCTTTCTAAAGTTTCAAGGCAATCAACAAACATATCTTTATATAATGCATATCCGGTATCGTATGTACCAGTTAATAATGTATTTTTAAAATTAATTTGTTCTAAACTATTATTTCCAGCGAACGATGTAGGTAGCGGTCCGCCGAGATCAGTATCTTGAATATTAATATACCTAAGAGAAGTGCAGTTTTCAAAATAGTAATTATTGTCAAATATTTTAGTAGTAAACCCTAACGGATACTTCTGGTTGCCATCACATCTAAATTCCTCTAATAACAATCTATTAGATAAATCTGGAATCATGAGCATTGTGAAGGATATATCAAAATCTGTAAGTACTAAACTACTATAAGTATCTGGCAGAAGTTGATTGATACCTAAATATTGATTAGAAGCAACGTTAAATTCTGCTAAATTTACAGCAGAAAGTATTGTGCTCGGAATATCACCTGAAAAATTATTATTCGTTGCTTCTATTATTTTAATATTTGCCGGGACTGCAGGCAACGAACCTGATAAGTTTAATGAAATACTTGCTGACACTAACTTTAGTGTTTGCAGTGCAGGCAAAGCTAAGAAGATATCTTCTTCGATTTGTCCACTAAAACATGTTCCAAAATCTAAAGAGGTTATAGTACTCGGTAATCTACTAATAACAGCAGAATTTAGTGTACGTAAACTTGCAGTATTACCTAATGTAAAATTATTACTGTTGAGGTTTAATTCAGATAGTTGGGGCGCAAAGAAATTAAAATCAGGAAACTCAGTTAATTTATTTCGAGATAAATCAAGATTAACAAGATTATCTAATGTAGCGTTAGGTAATTCCTTTATACCTGCATTTTTTATATTAATAGTTTTGTAATTTAAAGGATTATGATATATTTCTATATTCTTCCTTCTAGTTAATGTATCAGCTGTCTGTAGTATAGACTCTACACCTTCACCGCCTATATTTTCAAATTTAAGAGTAAGTAATGGATCGTTTACATAAAAAATTCTATAACTAGTAAACCCGGGATCAAATAATTCAATTTCAATTGTTAAACTTCTAAATTCACCTTCGAATATTAATGGTAGGTTTTTCATAACAAATACAAAAACATCATTACCGTCCAAAGTAGTTTTTATTTTATGAGTAGGAATTTCGCTATCAGGAAAAATTACATCTTGCACTTCTTTAAAAATTTCTAAATTTGGCGATGTTAATACTCCTGCTAACAGATCTACATCAAGTCCATATTGTATAGGACTTGTAGCTACTGGTTCTGGAACTGGACTACTCCACGACGAAGTTCTTGATGTAGAGATATCTGCAATTTTTATAGTTTGATCTGTGCCGTCGTAATATTGGTATTTTAGGGCAGATCCGCCTAGTACACCTTCTACTTCTAGATTTCCTCGTAGTACATTACGGGGATCAGCAGTGAGATCTAATATAGCTACATAGGATAAAGTTTCTTTGGTATAGGCAACTAAACTCCTTTGAAGATATTGATCTAGATTAGATAAAGATTGAAAATCAGTAGATACTGCGCCAAGACTAGATGTTTCAAATATTTTCTCTAAATCTTTTTTATTTAAATCAAGATTTGTAACTGCTTCAGTAGTGCTTTTTAAATCAGTTAATACATTACTTATATTTAATCCGAAAAAATTAGTATTTTTAAACGACATTTATATTTCCCTTGTGACTAAACTAATTGTTATATTATTAGTTGCAGTAGTATCTAAACTTCTTGCAGTAATAAATGTAGCCTTAGCATTAATATCACCCGGAGCAATAACCTGTCTATCTGCTCCATATATGTTATTTAACTTAACTAATTCTAAGTTACTAGGATCAGCATATATTGTAGTAATTATTTTTCCTGGCCTCAATGGTTGTCTTGATTGCACATCTATAGAATTTCCACTAAGTCGTTCGTTTGACACAAAGTTAGCAGGCGGCAGTCCCACTGAACTTCCTCCAGGAAATCTAAGAGTTAAGTTATTATTGGTTAACCAATCAGGAACAAATGATCTTTTTCCGTCGTTACGAATTTCTTCAATTGATACATTATTAACTTCAGCGTTATCTCTTAATCCTATAATAACATATAACGGTTTAAAATCAAAATCTGAAAAAAACGTTTCGGATATAATTGCATGATCAGACATTTGAAGTGGACTTAAATATATATCAAAGTTTACAGCACTAACATCTGGTAAAGCATCTATTTCTATTGCATATTCTATAATGTCTACTCCGCTATTATCAACAAACTCGTTTATAATAATGTTACTTATAAATCTTATACCAGAAGATTCAGGAATGCCTGACTCGTTTAATAACCCAATTTCTGCCCCGATTATTTTAGAAGAGTTAATTAGTATTGTAGGCTCTAAGTCAAATATTAAGTAATTAGCGCTCTCTCCGACAAAATCTGGGCCACCTAACGAAGTACTAAACTTCACAGAAAATGGTATTTTTTCCTTTTCAGAAATTATAATTTGTGAGCAAACTCCAAAGTCTTCTCCTTCTACTCTTGGGATTCTAAAATCCATCCCCATTAGAAAATCTTCTTCGTATAACTTAGGAGTAATTTCGTGAGTTCCGTGAGCCTTTTCGTTTCTCAATACACTATCACATGTAAAATCTACAAACATGATATCATCAAGTGTTAAAGGTTTTTCTAGTCCTGTATCTCGATCAATTAGTGAGATATTGCCGCCATCTAAAGGAGACTGTTGCTTAGGCTTGTCTTGTGATACCCCAATAAAAAAGTTACACAAGTGTCTTAGATTTCCTTCTTTTCTCGGATTTAGAAAATTAACCTTTATAGTTTGTCCAGTGAGCGGACTATCAGACGCAGCAAATGCATTATATTCACTAAATCTAACATTTCTTCCGTTTTCAAAATAATTAGCATAAGATACTACTTCGCCATTATTTAATAAAAATTCATCATCTATTTTTACATTAAATGATTCGATGCCAGGATCAACATAAGAGATAGCTTTTATAAATGCAGTGTTGTTTATGGCACCAGGATTTAATTTCTTCTGTAAATAAAATCCAAATAATCCTTCACCGATTAAATGAGCACCGTCTTGTATTCCGTCAAATGTTTCTTCATCACTTAATAACAGTTCGGTACGATCTAATGAAAAGCTTAATGTTGATAAAGTTTTTCCTGTTTCATTACTAGTTAAGCTAGGGGCATAGCTGTGACCAAACCCTGGACATCCGGGCACTTCTATAATTTCTAATTTAGCAAGAGCATCAGATATAACTTTTAGATCTTCAATGTAAGTATCTCTTTTGTTTTTTATTCCTGTCCCATCACTGTTAAATATCTCTGCCTTAGGCTGGATGCCAAATATAATTCCACCACTAGGACCAGCAATTATAGTATCTTCAATGTCTATATCGCCGTCATTATCTAAATCTAATGGAGGTGCTATTCTAGCAACTCGTTCTTCTGATTGATAAGCATAAACTGTTCCAGCATTATCGTTACCGCCGTCAATATAACAACTTGCTCCGTACTTATATAAAAACTGTGGTTCTCTTAAATTTCCGCTATCTTTTAAATTAAGTATATATTTAAATTTAAAATATGGATCTTTTAAGCAGGGCTCACCTAATCCGTTCTCGATAACTAGCGTATGCAATACCACCCAACGACATTCTCCGTTACCTGTAGGAACATATGCTAAAAATCTTGCACCAATAGCACCATACCACCCAAATTCAACTTTATACATTGTAACCTTAGTAACGTCGATGTTATACCCACTAGGGCCATTACCATTCATTGTGTCGCCGTTAAAAAAATCTTGGCTAATAGCAAGCTCATATACATCATTATCTACAAATGGCGTAGGATTTGTTATATTGACCTGATCTTCTACTGTAAATCCCATATCAGTTAATATTTTAGTTGGCAGCGGTATAGTACTTCGTCTTACAATCGAAAGTCTAGATCCACGCACCTGGAACATATACATATCGGTATCGTTGGCTACGCCCCACTCGATACTATTTTGTGTACTAGCTGGATCAAAACTACATTTAAATCCAAATGTAAATCCGCTAATTCTTCCTGGTTGATATCTATAAGCTTTTCTTGTCTGTAATACTGCTTCGGTATTATTCTTACTATCTTTTCCGGGTAATGTATTATCTGCAGAATAACCTGGTAAAAACTCGATTTTTGTATTATTAAATCTAGGATCCATTAATAGGTTATCTCGTAAATCCATCCATGCGTATGTCCATCGACCTAATTGATTAAAGATTTGCTGTGTTGAATATTGCTCGCCATAATTAACTTTTATATCATCAGTTGGTGCATTTAAATACGAATTAGGTAAAAAATGTGCATCGGCAAATTCTTGATAGCCTTCTGCAACAAATTTATCATAAAGTAAATTTCCTAACCTTACAAAGTTTAAATATTTTTCATAAATTTCAGGATTATACTTTCCAGGAATATCTGCATATTCAGGACCATCAGGAAAGGTAAACGGAACAGGAAATAAACTTACAATGAGTGCCTGTTCGTTAGTTTCTTCTACTAATTTTACATTATAATGAGTACCGTACACATCACTATCTCTTATATACCAAGGTCTTGGATTATCGCGTCTTAATCCAGAAAAATATTCAAATTCTTCTTCGTTAAGACCATACGAACTAACATCAGAAAATAAACTTAATTGTGTTTCGGCTCTATCAATACCTAAAAGTGTAGAAGATACTTCAGAAGTGTCAGGAAATTGTTCTTCTATTTTTAAAGGTGCGTCGGTTTCATTATTAATATATACCGGCGTTGCGTTTTTTGTTTTGGCTCGTTCTCGTAACGGAGCGTCTACTTCGGTATAGAGAATATTACCTGTTCGATCACGTAGAGTTTCACCAGTAGGAAAGTTTTTAAGTTCCTCTAATCTAGTAGTTGTAGGTACTGGTACACGGTCGAACCCTAGTTTGATCTGAGGCATCTATTATTGCTCCTCCCAGGTAACACTGGCCGAAACATTTAGTAACGGTGCTCCAGTATGTGCTGCTTGGCTTTCTACACTTAGATATAATGTTTCTATGCTGTTAGTTAATGGAAAACTAATATATTCTTTATTATAGTCAAAATATGCTGATAAGTCATAATCTTGTGATCCAGCATTTACATAATAAGTAGCAACGCCAGTACCTGTTCCTGGAATAGGAGATTGTACAACATTACTTACAAATACTGAACTAAGTCTTTCTTTACTAAAATCATTTATATTCCAATTAACAACAGATCCGTCGCTATTAAATATCTCTTCTCGAATAAATTCAGATCCATTAGCAATCACTAATTTACCAGTGAATACATCATACGGATAAAAATAATACAAATCATTCTTTCGTTCGAGTTTACCTAGGACCTTAATAAAGCTACTAGAATCATTTAAGTATCCTTTAAAATAACCATAAGTAAATTCACCATCGTTGGTTATGTAATCACTATCAGTGGATGTTAATAAATTAGTTTCACTAATATTTGCATCATCTGTAAGAGTAAACGCTCCGCTTACAGCAAATGGTGTCTGAAATACCGGAGTTTTTAGTAACGTTAATTTGCCGGCACTTGACCCTGTTGTACCAATAGATAACTTTGTAGGATAAACTTGTACTCTATTTCTAACTTCGTCTCCGTCACCGCTTAAAATATTTGCCTTTGTCTTGAGGCCATATAACATTTTAGGTCTATTAGCTACTACATCTATTGATGCTGGCTGTCCGTTAGTAATTTTGTTAATATATACATAGTTGTTTATACTGTCGACCCAAATTACTTCAATATCTTGATCTGATGGATCACCTGTAATAATTTTAGAACCTTTATAAAATGTACTTAATGCTGGCGCTCCATTTGTATTAGTAACTACAAAATATGGATTAGTAGTATTTTGTGTAGTCGGAGTTCCGGCAACTGTAGCAGTTGCATCTACTGTAAAGGTATATTTACTACCATCTACATCACCTTTAGCAGGATCGATTGAGCTGTGGTTATATAAACGTACTGTACCTCTGTCACCACCGTCAATATAATAAGAAGCACCGTACTTGACTAAGTTTTCAGAGTATGAACTATTATATCCGCTGTTTGCTCTGTCGGCATTTGCAAGACCAAACTTATTCTCACTGCCGCCGCCGTACACAAGATATGTAATTGGTAGTGTAGCATTACCTAGCGATGATATTTTAAGTTGGTTTGAACAACGTAAGTGATGTACTCTAACCCAACGTGCTTCGCCGTTGCCTACTGGAACATATGCTAAGAATAATGCACCAACAGCACCGTACCAACTAAATTCAATTTTAAGCATAGTAACTTTAGAAAAATCGTAATCCCATACACTTGTTTCTACTACTTGTTCATCGTTTACTATATAAGATTCGCCTGCTCTATTACCCGAAACATTGTCAGAGTATACTGCGTTGCGAGTCTTTGCTGTTTCACCATCTGCTTCAAAAGGACCATCTAAGCTATCTCCACTAAATCTACTACGTGGAACTCTATATTCATAAACACTCCAATATTGCGGATCAACATGATCACGGACCCAGCCGACATATGCTAAATTTAATCTATCAATCTGTTTTTGTAAATCAGATGCATTTGCGGTTGTATCCTTTGCTGTATCAACATAACCAACATTGGTTATAGTACCTGCAGCAGCCGCCTCAGTTGGTAACACACCTGTGTCAGAATACATATAAGGAAACATTCCGTCATGTCGTTGTGTTGCATTTGCTAAATCAAATTCTTTTTCATATCCTCTAGTACCCGGTATATCTCCGTCTTTTGGAAAAATAAACGGAACTGGTGTTTCGATTGAATGTGTAGTTCCTGAAGTTAAAGGTGCTTCTGAATCATCAACAGGGTCAATTAAAGTTATAATATGACTTTTATGCCCATCAACTTTTTTAATCTTATATGTCTTACCATCTGTTAAGTTGCCATCACCATAATAGTTTACAAATTGCCCAATAATTAGATCACCCGTTTCGCATACTAAATTGCCGTCAACTGCTTTAACAATTTGTCTTTCTTTTTCTTTAAGTAATGAAGGATCATATAATGCAGCATGAGTCATTAATAATCCGTCTCGAATAAGGAATGGATCTCCGAATACTGGATTTGTTCCAAATGTTAAACCACCAACATATGGTGTTGTAAAATTATTAATTGTAATGTCACATAATGCCGATAATGCAGTTTTGTTTGTTTGGACATCAAATAAGTCTACTACACTATCAATAATTGTAGTAGTTACAGAATCAGCCACTTCTATAGCTACTTGAGTGCCGTCTGCTAAACCTGTGCTCGGATCACCAACTAGTAGTTTTTTAAGATATGTGTGCCTTGCTACTTCTGCAATAACACCATTACTGTCTGTTTGAGAATATACCTGTAATGCACTATTGGTTTTATCGCTGTCGTCTAAGAAATAATATCTTTTTGCATTATATATAGTAGCAGCGTTTCCTTGCCCGCTTAAATCATCAAAATATGCATCAACAGCAAATTTTACATCTCTCAGGCATTTATATTTTAGCACTTTTTCGTAAGCTACTGCATCAGTATAATTTAAATCTGCATAGCCCGAAGTGTCATATGTTTGACTAACACTTACTAGATAGCCTAAGTATTTTCTATACACAGTTTTTATAACAGTTAATTTAGACTGTTGCGTAGGCCAGATAATGTTTGCAATTGTAGGTTGTACGCCTCCTGCTGCTGTACTTGTAATTGCACCTAATGTGTCAGTTTTTGCACTAGCAACTGTTTCTCCAAGTGCATCTAAATAAGTTTTAATTTCAGCAGTAAGTGCATCATGTAATGCTGCTTCACCTACACCGTTATTACCATCAGCAGTCCTGTATGTTGTAGCATTAACACTTGTATATCCATCGCCTCCATAACGCAAATCATTTACATATGCATCAATAGCTAAATCCATATCACGTTCGCATTTGGCTTTATTAGTTGTATCTAATGTATCATAATATGTTTTACCAGGGCTTGGATTTGTAATTGCATTTTCAACAATTGTAAATCTGCCTTTTGTTAATGACTTAGATGCTGCTGTAAACGATATAGATAAAGTCGGTGTAGACGCTGGCGGTTTGCCAGCAAGTGCATAGTCGTCAAGTTGTCCGTTACCAAACTCTAATGGATTAGATCTAATAATACTTTGTGTTCTACGCACAACTGCAAACTGATCACCTTGTGCAGTATCTCTAGTTTCCCAATAATACCCGTCAAACTTATCAAAGATGCCATATTTTTTAATTGTAGGATTTCTTACAGCATTACGAGTAGTACTTAATGCACCAACTGCTGTTGAACTTTTAATACCAAAAGTTGCTGCACTAACACGACCTGGCTGATAACGGAAAAAACGTTTACTAGTTAACACCGCAGTTTCGTCAGCTCCTGCTTCTACAAGTGCTCCAGATTCTTCTGGCAAGTGACTAATACCTGTAGTTTGTCTTCCAGGAATATTAGTATAAGCGGTCAACTCGTCGGCTGCTACATTCTTTCTTTGTTCAGGACTGCTACTCCATTCGCTTGGATTTACATCGTATGTATTAACATCTGCAAAAATACCTAAGGCTACTTCAGCTCTAGGTATGCCGAGTAATGATAAACTAACTTCTGATAAAATCTTATTTTGTTCTACAACAGGTACTGCTTCTTGGTCTGTTGAAACAACTACCGGAATTGATTTACTAGCAGGCTGTGGCCCTGGATCAACTGGTGTTGTGCGCCCTACATTGACCACATAGTTGTTATTGTTTATATTGTTAACACTTGACATTAGTTAATCTTTCCTTTTACTAGTACAAAACTATTTTTTAAATCTACAGAACCAACTGCTGCAGATGTCGCAGGTTGAGTAATGTTACCGTTAAGTTCACTGTCGTTGTACTGAACTGTTATTATTTTTAGTGTTGTATTTATCGCTACTACTGTAGCCTCTTTTGTAGCAATATCAGCATCATCATTAGACGAATTATTTAAACTATTGCTGTTTAATCTTACTATATCATTTATTCTAAATTTAGTAGAATCAAGTACAGTAACATTTACCTGCCTTTGGGGTATACTTATCGTATCAACTTTAGTTATGCCGCTTTTAGGAACATACTCAGTAGCGATAAGTCTATATACCATCCCGACATAATTTGGATTATAGTCTGCGTTTGGCACAGCATCAGTTGCTACTCTTTTCACAGTTTCGTCTGTCTGTAAAATAGTGTTAACACTATTTGCAACAATTCTAAAACTAAACTCGCCGACACTATTTCCAGATCCAAGTGCGTCAACTTGAATTAAATCGTCGTACTGAACTCCTAATGTTTCTAACGTAGAAGTTTTATTTAATTGATTTATTACGCCAATAACTTCGATATTATTAGCTGTAAGATCAAATATTCTGCCATTTTCTTGATATAATCCTTTATAGCTATTGAAATCTATATCCTTTTCAATTAAGATATTTACACTATCATATTCTGTGTTTAGCATATCGGCTACTGGAAGGAATTCAGAACCCGAAGGTCCTAGCAAGATATTAGGATTATAAATAGTATTAACACTACCATAAGTTAAAAGTCCACTTCCACAGTTATCGATAATGTTAGTAATAATTAAAGATTTATCTGTTGCAGTAAAGTCTGCCGCAGCTGGAAAGTTTTTCATTGTTGTAGATAATACTTTTGAATTTCGAATTTCTCTGCCAGACACAGGCGAGTAAGTATCGTATCTATAACTTGCACATCCATTTTCAATAATGCTGTCTTTGATGGTAACTTTTTCAGTAACAATTTGCTCATTAAAGGTATTATATAAAAATAAACCACCGCCGACTACATTCGATAATACTATATCTTCAATTATAACGTTTGAACCATAAAGGTATATTGCATAATTTCTATGAACCGCTGTATTAATATTATCTTGAAGTAAATATTGATTTAAAAGATTCCCCTCAAATCTAATTTTCTCTATACTTATATTATTAAACAAACTATCTTCACCTGATATTATCTGTGGCTTGATAATATGATTATCGTTTTGTACTAAATCTGTACTCCAGTATTGCTTAATCAGTCTTGATTCTCTACCTTTACCTGTAATACTAAATCCCGTTGGGATAGAGAGGCCCGAAACATAATGTGTTCTATTATCAATATCTATATAATTAAGACCATTTGCAGCTCTAGTATTAATTAAATCTTGTAGTTCTTCAGTATCGTCAATAATTGTAGTTATAGAATCATTATGGTAAAAGCTTTTATCTAATGTTACAGTAGATCCTGAAACAGCAGTAATTTTTGCGTAATCCCAGCCATATGATGCAGTTGTTGGGGCAATAATTGGTATATGTAAGATTCCACTTAATTCATTATAAGAATTTTTATCAGTTTTATTACTCCATGGATTTAAGTCATAATCATAAAAGTCTATCCACGTAATGTCTTGAGTTGAAGTAGTAAGGTCCTTAGGTCCAAGTACCGAAAGTAAATTAAAGGCAGTTTCGACTCCGGTTATTTTTCTATAAATTAATATAGCTTTGTTTTCATTAGTTCGAGAAAAAGTAAGTTTTATATTATTATTTAAATTAAATCCGATAATACTTTCACTTTCGTTAGGATTTAATTTAAAATCAGTTGTAATTATATTAACACTACTTTCTGTTGTAGCAGGTGAAATTTTTCCTGTAGCAAAATCCATTTCTGCTATTTTATAAAGTACACTAGTATATAATGCCGGATCAGTAATTTCGTCTGAATCTTCGCTTGTTACTATTATGTCTTGTAGTCCGATTTTCTCAACACTTTGGATAATAGCGCCTGCACCTGATTCAACTGTTGAATCAGTACTAACGCCTAAAATTCTTAGAGTCTTTCCAATTTTATAATTTGATATATTTACTGCTTCGTCTATAATTAGTGTATTAGTTAATGCCTCACCTGGTTGTGTCCATGTATCTATAGTGCTTTGACTTAGATCTGGATTAAAAATAATATCCCCACCAACTTCTAAATCACCACTAATTTTTACGCCACCGTCAACTGTTACAGCATCAGGACTACTATCTTCAATACATAGTTTAGTACCTTCGAGTAATCTTAGACAAGCATCTTTTAATTGCATTCTATGTATATTAGCAATGTAAAAATCTAATTCATCGTTGTCAGCTTCGTAGTCTGTTTCCGCAATAATATATGTATCTTCGTCTGCGTCTTGTAATTTATTAGACGTTTTAATTCTTACATATGAAGGATTTGAAGTTATTGCCAATTCCATGCCAATTTTACTTGTATCTAATCCGTTTGGTTGTTCTTCAGCATATAGATACAATGGTAATGGAGTAGTTTCAGTAATT
>Ga0206682_10002820_pt1 | contig 15404 bp, 1 predicted proteins | sample M240m12015metaG_FD_155444 | JGI IMG/M metagenome (GOLD analysis project Ga0206682, IMG submission 155444) | Ammonia-oxidizing marine archaeal communities from Monterey Bay, California, United States - M2 40m 12015 | ecosystem: Environmental > Aquatic > Marine > Intertidal zone | place: USA... | reverse complement strand
TCTTGTTGATCACGTCGAACGCCGCGGTGGGCTTGACGGGGTCGACCCACTTCGCGTACTTGGGCACGGGAGCTGTGGATTCGCAGGGCGGTGGCGGGGGATGGGGAGGTCAGGAGAGGCTCGGCCCGGCGCGGGAATAAATCGTGATTGTCTAGCGCCACCCGAGCAGATGGGCGGATGACCGTTCGACGCGCGCGCGCGGCGGTCTCGAGACGTCGAGACGTCGCGGTCGCGCGCGATCGGACGCTGGAAACCGGGTGTCGTGCACACTTACGCAGGTTGGCGTTGGGCTGCACCTCAGGGTACATCTCGGCGTAGCTGGCGCCGGGCGCGGAGCTCGCCTTGGGCTTGGGCTTCTCGATCGCCGGCGCGTTGGTGTGCTTGAGCACGTACGCAGCGATCATCGCGCCCGGGAACACCACGGGCGAGAGCGCCACGAGCACCGCCGCGAAGGCGATGAACAGCGGCCACACCAGCAGGAGCGCGGCGGATGCCTGGCCGGGGTTGACACGCGCGAAGTTGTACGCATCGATCCAGCTGAGCTTGGCCATCATGCCGGACATGACGTCGGCTTTTTCAGGTGCCGCCGCGAGTGCGCAAAAACCGCGATGGGCGCGCGTTCCGGCGTTCGGAGACCCGCGAGCGTCCGACGTGCACGACGGCGCGTGTCGATCGATAAAGCGTTATCGACGACGTCCCCGAGACTCCCAGGGATTCGATGTTCTCGCCGGCGCGTGCGTACGGGTACCACGGCCTTCAACAATGGCGAGGCGCGACCGACGTCACGCTCCAGAACGTCAGCCTGCGTCTGCCGGCGACGGGCGCCAAGCGAAAACAGATTATTCCGAGGCGCACGACAGCCACGGGATCGGCGTCGCGCGTTCCCGCGCGGTTGATTTCCGGCGACGCTTGGCGCGCACCGCATCTTTTTTCGCGAAAATGGACGAGCACACCTGAGCAAACAGTCACACGTTTTGGAATTCATTTATAAGAGACCAGAAAGACACGCAGAACAAAAGCTCGAGTGTGATGACACGTTTAGTGACGGGAACGACGGCCGACGAGAATGACGTCTCGAGACGTTCTTCCCCACACCCGTACCTACGGCCCCGACGAACGACAAAAGCCAAAGCGCGTTCGTCTCGCCGTTCGTAACGCGATCCAGACGCGATACACAGGCGTATGGGGTGTTTTTTCGTCACTCGATCGATCCGTCGCGCGAGATCGTCGCGCCGTCCGTCGCGCGCCGCCGCGATTCACCGCCCCCACTTTTTCCCTTCGCGCGAGAACCCGGGCGCGGATCCGCTCTTCGCGCGCCGCGATCGCTGGAACCGCGTCTGCCGCGCGCGGAAGATCTCCGGCACGGTCGCGCCCGTCTTCTCCTGCTCCTGCTTGTAACTCTCCAGCACTTCGCGCACGTCCTTCACGTCCAAACGCACGATGGACTCCAGAAAGGGCATGAGGTCCAGCAGTTCCGTGTCGACGCGCCGTTCTCGGCCGGGCGCGTTCGCGTCGCCTTCGCCGCCGCCGCTCGTCGACGCTGGCTCGCTCTGTATCCTGTAGGGGTTGATCACCACCACGTTCTCGCGCTGCATCGCCGTCTTCGGCCGCGCGGTGACGTAGATCACCTTCCCCACGTCCCGGTTGAGCTTGGAGAGGTCCCGCAAGTACTCGCCGTTCTTGTACTGCGCCGCCTCGCGGTACAGGCGCCCGGCGAGGAAGTGCTGCGGGTCCAGCCGCTCGACGATTGGGTCGACGTACGTCGAGAGCTGCTCGGAAAACACCACCACCTCGTAGAACTGCGCCATGTGCTTCAGGAAGTCCGCCGCGCCCGGGCGCTTGAACACGCGCCAGCCCCGCTCCCGGCGCCAGTCGGACAGGATCAGCGTGTCGTCCAAGTCGAGCACCAGCGTGTGCGGAACGTACGCCGCCTCCGGCGGGTGGTCCGGCAGCAGCTTATCGGACACCGGGTCGAGGTAGTTGTGCGCCTGCTCGTCCGCCCACCGCCGGAACTCCAGCAGGTTCTCGAACGCCGCGTCCGCCGCTTTCTCCAGCGGCGTGTCCCTCAACTGCTCGGGCACGTGCTCGCGCGCCTTGACCGTCCGCTCAAGCTCGTCCGTGGTCTGCAGGTACCACGACGCCCCCACCGCGGTGGCCACCGCGAGGCCGAGCGCCGTGCCCGCGGCGGAGACGGTGTCCACCACGTTGCTGATCACGGTGGGCTCCTCCTTGGCGGCCGCACCAGCCTCCGACGCGTACCCGCGGAACACCCGCGCGCGCCCGAACGCGCGGGCGGCGGACACCGCGCTCGCGGAAGGCGCGCCGGTCGCGCCCGCGATCGCCGAAGCGGCGTTCCGAGTCGGCGAGACGTGCGCGTGGATTCGCGGCGCGGCCGCGGCCGCGAGTGCCGCGCGCGCCGCGTGCGCGAGACGGCCACCCCCTCGAGCGGACATCGGGCCGAGCGCGAGCCGACAGAAGCGGGAAATCGGCTCGGACCCCTAGCTACGGCGTCGCGTTGTGCGCGGCGAGAGGCATCGAACGCACCGCAAACCCTGCGCGCGAGGGGCGAGGCGACGAGATTCAATTTTTCTTGGCCCGTGGAAAAGCCGAAGCGAAAACCACGACGCGATTGTCACGCGCGCGTGGCACGCGAGCCGGTTCGAGAGGTTCGCGGGTGGATACGCGCATCGCGCCGTCGGGCTCCACGGACACCGAGCGAATCCGATACCACGCGAAACCGAGCGGGGAAGTGGTGTCGACCGCCTCGATGCGACCCGGCGCGTCGCTCGAAAGTAGGCACTGAAGATCCTGGGCACCCGAGACTGCGTGAGGCTGCGAGGTCGCTTCGACGATGGAGGCTTCTCTGCGCGACCTGCTGGAGCGCCTGGACGGCATTGCCGCGGGCACGGCTCGGTCGCACGACACACCCACGCACCTGGTGGAGGAGGTTAAGGAGGTCCTCGAGCATCTCGCCTCGGACGAGCTCCCCGCCGCGTCCGCAGTGTTCCTGTCGAAGGATCACCCGGGTGCGCTTCACCACCTGGAGGATGCGCGCGCGCGCGGCAAGCCGTCCGCCGCCGCCAACGCCGGCCGCGCGAAGCTGTTCGAGCTCATCGCGTGGTACCTCACCAGGCTGGACGTGGAAGCGGTCGAGCCGTACGCCGAGGCCGTGATGCGCGAGTGTCTGCGCACGTTCCGCACGGAACGCGGGACGCAGAAGACGGTGAAGGCGGCGGCGCTCGCGCCGCTGGCGTCGCTTCTCCGGCTCGGCGCGACGCGACTGTCGCGAGACGAGACGCGCGCGTTGGCGTGCGAGCTGCGCGAGGACTACGAGCGGCACACCGCGAACACGGCGCGCGTCAAAGGGATGCTCCTGAGTGTCATCGCCGCGATGCACGACTGCGGTGTCAGCGCCTCCGCGCCAGACGGACCGCTGTCGCGCGAGCGCGAGGAGGAGGAGGAGGAGGAGGAGGAGGATGAGGATTTCCCCTCGCGACGGAACCGAAGCCGGAGCGCGGGAACGACCGCGGGCTCGAAGCCGGCACCGGACCCGAGATGGCTCCTGCGCGTCGGCCTGGCGACCGCGACCGGCGGAGGCGCCTCCACCTCCGCGACGCTGGTCGCCGAGGCGTTCGACGCCGTCGGCTCGGCGCTCGCCGCGCTCGAACGCGAAAAAAGCGCAGCCGCGGCGTCGACGTCGCGCGAAACGCCGAGCGCGTCCCCGCTGGACGACGACGCGCGCCGGAGAATCGCCTCCGCGACGCTGGACGCCCTGGCGCTTCCCGGCGGAGGCCAGCGATCGGACGTGACGCGCGCGGCGCTGCGCATGGTGGCGGCCCACGCGCGCGCGCTCGCTGCGCCCCCGGGCGTGCTCTCCCTGGCGTCCGAGTACTTCAAGGCTCTGCTTCTTTGCCGCACGTCCGGCAACAAGAACATCAGACAAGCCGCGTCCCCCGCGACGGATGCGTTCCTGTCGGCGACCGCGGACGCGCTGGCGGACGCCTCCACCGCGCCCGAGGCGGAGCGCGAGGCGGTCTGGACGCGTCTCTCCGAGGACGCGCTGGCGCTGATAGACGCCAGGGACACCAAGGCGAAGGAGCGCACGGTGGCGGTGCGCGCCGTCGGCAAGCTGGCGCGCGCCGGCTTCGCCGTGGGTTCCATCGGCTTCGGCGCGCCCTCCGGGTTCGACCCGGACGCGATGCTGGCGCGCATCGCGCGCTGGACCTCCTCCGATCACTCGTTCTCGGACGGGAGCAACGACTTCGACCGCCGGTACGAAGCGATGGAGCGGCAAACCGCCGTGCTCGGCGCGTACGCCGACCTGCTCGTCGCGCGCGGCGCCGGCGCGCGCGTGCCGCAGACGGCGCTCGCCTCGCTGGCTCGCGTCGCGCGGTGGGCCTGGGACCACTACTTCGTGGCTGGCGAGCGCGCGCGCGAGGACACGCGCGCGCGGCTGGCGGAGGCGTTCGAGGCGCTGGCGTTCCGGGGGGGGATCACCACGCTCACGGGCGTGCTCGGATCCATCTCCAGGTCACTCGTCGCGCTGTCGCTGAGGGTCGCGCCGCCCGACCCCATCGACAGCGCGGCGTTCCGCGCGGCGCCCGAGCCGCTCTGGCCCAAGTACGTGGACCTGTGGACGCAGCTGATGCGCGGCGGCGACGCCGAGAGCCGAGAGCCGAGAGGCACGCGCGCGTGTGCGACGTACGACGCGTTCGTGCGCGAGACGCTGCAGCTGTGCCAGACGCTACAGCTGCGCGTGGTCCCCGCGGCGCGCGCGGTCCCCGCGGCGTCTGAGGCGCGCGGGGACGACGAGCACCGCGACGAGGACGACGCGACGACGCGCGCGCTCGCGCTCGAGCTCGGTGAGGGGGTCGCCGCGGAGAACCCGGGGGACATGCAGACGTTTTTGTGTCTTGTGGATTTGTTCTGCGCGGTCATCGCGGGCGCGCCCGCGCGACACGTCCAGCGATGGCTCACGACGCTCATCGAGAACGTCGCCGCGCTCGTCGCCGCGCACCCGCTGTTGTCGGGCTTCTATAAAATCGCGCGCGTCGCGCTCGTCGCCGCCGACGACGCCGGAGTCTTCGAACAGACAGACGCCTCCCACTCCGACTCCGCCTCGTTCGACGCGTTCGCGGCGAAGGAGACGTGCCGCGCGTTCCTGCTGGACGTGCTCGCCGGCGCCGAGCGTCTGTCCGATGAGCTGCGCGCGGCGGCGCTGCAGCTGCTGCTGTCGGCGCCGGCGGGCCTGCTGTCGGCGCGAGAGCTGGCGCCGGCGCTCCGCGACGCGCTCGCCGTCGGCGCGCACCACCCGCCGCTCGCGCACGCCGCGCTGGACGTCCTGGACCGATGGGCCGGAACGCGTGGAACGCTTGCGCGTTCTTCCGGGACACACGACACACAAAATGGCAATGGCAGCCACCGTCGCGAACCGACGCGTCATCACGCGCCCGACCGCGAGGAGATTCGGGCTTTGCTTCCGTCGATGGCGCGTTCGCTTCGCGCGTACGTGGACCGGCGGGGCGCCTCCGAGAAAACGGACGCGGGCGGCGACGCGTCTTTCGACGCCGAGAACCTCGCGTCGGGCCTGAACGCCGGCGACGCGTACCGCTCCGCGCGCCGCGCCGCCGAGTCCGCGCGCGCCGCCGACCGGTCGGCGGAGCCCGAGCACGACATCGACACGCGCGTCGCGCGCGTGCTCGGCGCGGTGGGCGGCGCGGCGCACGCCCTCATCGACGACGACGATCGGCGCGCGCGTTCGTCCGGCGCGTCGGCGTCGGCGTCGTTGTCGACGCTCTGGGACTTCGAGCGGCGCGTCTCGCTGGACGTCGAGGTGGGCGAGAACGCGCGCGTCACCATCTGGCTGGATCGGATGCTCCCGCGCGCCGCGCACTGCGCTCTGTCCTCCACGGACCGAGCCGCGAAGGTGGCGGCTGCCGAGTTCCTGCACGCCGCGACGCTGCTGATGGTGGGGCGCAACGCGCGCGCGTTCGCGCCCGAGGGCGGGGACCACGCGCGGGAAGCCACGCCGTTCCACAAGATCTACCGGCGGCTGTTCCCGGCGGTGCTGGAGCTGGCGATCGACCAGGAGCCCGTGTGCCGGCAGCTCTTCTCCGCGCTCGCCACGCAGCTCGTGCGGTGGTTCACCCGGAACCAGGCGCGCGAAGCCGCAGAAACCGTGGCGCTGCTGGACGCCGTCGTGGAGGGCCTTGCCGGCGACCCCGCGCGCCGCGACGCCGAGGTGGAGACCGAAACCCCGTTTCAAAAAACCGCGTCCCCCGGGACGCTTCCCGGGAAACTCTCGGGCGGCGCCGCCGCGCGCCGCCGCGACCTGTGCGCCTCGCTCGCGGCGGAGTGTCTGAAGTGGAGCGTGCGTTCCGTGCCTTCCGGCGACCTGCGCGGGGGGGGGCGCGGCGCGCCGAGGCGCGGGGGCGCCGGGTCCGGTGACGGGGTCGGGCAGTCGGTCGCCGTGAACGTCTCGTCGCTGCTCCGGCGGCTCTTCGCGTTCCAGACGCACCCCGACCCGTCCAAACGGCTGGGCGCGGCGACGGCGCTCCGGCTGTGCCTCGCGGAGCTCAGGATGTTCCCGGAGCACGACGAAGCGCACGCGCTGGAGATCCTCGAGACGGCGCTGCGGAGCCTGCGCCTGGCGGAGCGCGACCCGCCGGGCGCGGGCGCGGCGGAGGCGGGCGCGCTCCTGGCGCGTGCGGCGACGCGCGCGTGCGCGCGCCACGCCGTCGCGCTTTGCCGGACGGACCCGAAGGACAAAACGAAGGACAAAACGGCGTCGCGCGGCGGGTCGTTCGGGTCGCTCCCGCGTTTGGTTTCCTGGCTCTTCGCGGACGGCGTCGCGCGAGCAGAGACGCGCGCGCGACTCGAGTCTCAGCTGGCGTTCGGCGCGCTCGTGCAGCGCACGCCGGGGTACGTCTCGCCCCGCGCCTGGGTCGCCGCGGCGCGCGCGAAGGTACAAGGAACACAAGGAAATCGGTCATCAGGGATCGGTCCAGGTTTCGACGGCGGCGATTCGGACGATTTCACGAATTCGGCTGAACCGTTTTGGCCGTTCCGCGTCCGCGCGTTCGCGCCCGAGCCGGAGGCGCTCGCGGCGGACGCGGACGAGGCGGACGTGTTTTCCGCGACGCGGGACGCGACGAGAGGTGACGTCGTCGCGGATACCGCACGCGCGCGAACGACGCTTCGGCTGGAACTCGCCGAGGCTTGGATGCGCGGCGTTGTGGCGGCGTTGCACTGGGCGCGGTGGGCGCTCGAACGCGGTCTCGTCGCGCTCGAGGACCTGCTTCCCGAATCAGACGAAAAGGGGAAAGAGCGCTCCATCGACCACCCGCTCGTCGCGGCGGCGTATTTCATGAGGCACTCAGTGCCTTCCGCTCTGCGCGGGACCGCGGACAACGACGCCGAGGCGCGACGAAGCGTCTCGTCGTCCTCGCCGGCGGCGCGCGCCTGGCGCAAGGCGCGAGTGCGCCTCTCCGTGCAGATCCTGGTTCTCGCCGAACTCGCGGCGCGCGAGAAGAGCGGCGTCGGGGCGTTTTTCGAAGCGCTCAACGGCGGCGCCGACGCGTCGGAAGCGTCGGACGAAGGACCCTTGAAGGCAGACCCCGCCTTGTCGCAGCTAGACCAGCCGAGTCGTGGCGGCGTCGCACGCTTGGCGTGTGCCGCCGCGCTCGCCCCGGAGACGCTCGGCGCTGACGTCGCAGGCGGCCGCATGGACGACGTCAACCAGCTGGCGGGCGCGTCCGCGCGGTTCCTGGCGCCGACGATGGGCGACGCGAGCGCGTCGCCCGAGTTGGCGCCGCTCCGCGGCGTCGCGCGCGCGACGCTGCGCCACGCGCTCGCGTACCACCCGAGGTTCGATCTCGGCGCCGCGGACGCGCGCTCCGCCGAGGGCCTGCGCGCGGCGCGGCGCCTCGCCGCCGGCTACCGCGCGCTCGCCAACGTGAACCTGCTCCGTCCGCTCCTGCCGCCGCAGACGCCGCGGCGGACCTCCGGCGCTGAAATCGAAAGCGCGACGGTACCGAAATCGAGCCAGGCGCACGAGATGTCGCGCGCCCGACTCGCGCGACGCCTGCTGCTCGCCGCGCGCGCGCTCGGGCCTGAGGCGTCGCCGGCGCAGGTGGACGCCGGGCGCGAGTGGGTCACGCTCGCCGCGCACATCGGGGCGTCGCCGGAGTTTTTGATGCGGCTCGCACTCGGAGACGCGGAGGCGGTTTCGGAGGCGCGCGCGCTCGACGCGTCGCCCGTCTCCGCTTCGTCGTCTCCGTCTCGCGCGTTCTCCACGGACGCGATTCTCGGCGAGACGTTTCTGCAAACCTTCCGAAAGGACGTCGTCGCGGCCGTGCGCTGGAACTTCCCCGCGTGCGTCGAAGTGCTCGTGCGCCGCGTCGTCGACGGCGGCGACGGCGAAACCGCCGCGCTCCAGCTTTTGTTCGCCGCGCTGGACGCGCCCGCCGACGGCGCCGCGACTTCGTTCGTGGAGACCAAGATCCTCGAGGCTCTCGCGCCGCACCTGGGGACGCTCGCGTCGCTCGCTGACCGGTCGACGGTTAAGTGGGCGCGTCGGAAGCGCCGGAGGGAAGACTCGGAGGACGAGCGGAAGACGCGCGATTCCGAACCCGAACCCGAACCCGAACCCGAACCCGAACCCGAAACCCACGAGCGGTTCGACGAGCGGCGGCGCGCGTGCGTCGAGCTCGCGCGCCGCGCGGTGGCGCTCGACGCGGCGTGCGCGGGGACGGGCCCGGGGCGAGGCCGCGTGCTTTTCCCGGAACGGCGTGCGGTGACGAACGCGGCGGCGGAGGGAGACGCGCCAGGGGACGTGCTCGCGCGCGCCGTCGCGTCTGTCGCGTGTTCCGACGCCGAGGCGTTCACGGGTGACGACGTCGGCCCGGCGCAGCGCGAGGCGCTCGCCGCGTTCCCCGCGCTGCTCGCCGCCGGAGGCAACGCCGCGGGCGTCGCGGCGGCGGCGGGGGCGCGCCTCGCGCGGCTGCTTCGCGACTCCGGCGCGTCGCGCGCGGCCGCGGGAAGCGCCGACGGCGCCGCCTTCGCGGCAGCGCGCGCGGGCATTCTGCACGCGGCGGCGACCCCGTTCCCGGGGTACGAGGCGCACGCGGCGGATATGCTCGCCGCCGTCGTCGCCGTCGTTGCGGACGACGCGGACGGCGGCGCCGCGGCGTTGGCGGCGACCGCCGCGCGGTTCGACCGCCTCGCCGCCGGGGGCGACGCGCGGGAAGCGCCACCCTCCGCGTGGCCCGCCGAGGCGCTCGCCGCCGCGGCGTGGGCCCTCGCCTCGGACGCCGCCGCGCACGTCGACGAGCGCGTCGTCGCCGGCGCGTCCGCGCTCCCGTCGCTGGCGGCGGACGCGCGGAGCGAAGCGGCGGTGGGTGCGTTTTTCGCGACGCGCGTCGAGACTATGCTGGCGATGCTCGACCCCGAAGCCGCGGCGCGGGCGCTCGCCTCCGGCGAGACCTCTCCCGGCGCGGTGGTCGCCGGCGCTCGCGTGGCGTACGCCGCGCTCGCGGCGATGTACGAGCGGTGCTCTAAGGAGACCGTCGCGGCGGGTCCCGGCGCTGTTGTCGCCGCGCTCAACGCGGCGGTGTCGCGGCGCGCCGCGCTCGATCTCGGCGGCGGCGGCGCGGTCGGCGTCGCGGCGGCGTTCGCGGCGAAGGCGCGGGACGAGTGGACGCGACGTCGCGGCCTGGAGGGGTTTCACGCGATCGGCTCGCCGTCCTCCGAAAAGTCGGCGTTCATGGAGGTTGATGATCACCGTTCGGGGGCGGATCGCGACATCGGCGATGACGGCGCTCCCGATGTTTTGTCCGAGGACGCCGTCGTCGCGGCGCGGCGCGGCGCGTTCGGCGCCTTCGCCGCGCTCGTCGCGCGCACGCAAACCAAGGCGAAATTCTACGAGAAGCTGTTCGAGGGCGGCGCGGCGCGGTGGAACGCGCTCGCCGGCGGCGGCGACGCGCCTCTGCCGCTGGAGGGTGATACCTCCGCGGCTTCGTTCGCGACCGCAGGTGAGAGCGGATACGTGGGATACGTGGCCTGCTCTCGGTTCGTGCCGGAGAGCCGGGAAGCGGACGCCTCCGCCTCGCCGCGCCGCGACCCGGCGCGTCTCAACGAGCCCGCGGACCCGAGCCTGGCGTTCACGCTCTCGGCGACGCTCTCGGCGGGCGACCCGACCTTGGCGCGCGCGCCGTCCGCGCCTAAGACGTCGCCGCGCCTTCGCGGAAGCGCCGGAAGCGACTCCGAAGGCACGCCGTTCGGGGCCACCCGCGCGTCCCCCGGTGAGCCGACTGGTTCGGAAACCGACGGTTTCCGAACCCCGTCGGCGTCGCGTCGGCGGAGCCGAGGCGCGTCGCGCGAACGCGGCGACGCGAACGCCTTCGAACCTTCCGACGAAGGGCCGACGGACGCGCTGGAGCGCCACCCCGTCGCGGAAGCCGCGTTCGTCGCGCTCGAGCGCGCGGCTTCGGGGGCTGTGAGCGACATACGATCGCTGCGAGATATCGTGAACGCGTCTGAAGAAAACGAAGACGGTGACTGGACCGCCTCCGTCGAGACGCCGCGCGTGTTCAAACTCATCGCGTCGCTCGCCGCCGACCCCGGCGCGGCGCCGCGCGCGCGCATGTGCGTCGTCAAAGCCGTGCTGCGCCTGCACCGGCGCGAGATGGCGGTCGCCGAGAGGGAAGCCGCTTTGAAGGAGGCCGCCGCGAAGGAGGCTGCGAGGCTCGCGAAAGCGGGAGACGACGTGGAGGTGGAGGTGGTGGCTGAGAAATCGCTGGAAGAGGTTGAGCGCGAAAAGCTACGACGCGCGCGCGAAGAGGGCGATTACCTGGACCTGACGTCCTCGCAGGTGGAGACGGTCACGACGCCGCCGGAACGCGAAGTCGCGGAACCGAGCGGACGTCAAGCGTGTCCTTTCCCGAGATCGACGCTCGCCGCGCACGCGCGGGTGATGCTCCCCGGCGTACTCCGCGGCGTCCTGGACGTTTCCCGCGATGCTGGGTGCCACGTGCTCCACGCGACGCTGCGCGAGGCGGCGGTCGCCGCGCTCGAGTGCGACGTCGCCTGGCGCGACCCCCAGTTCGAGACGGAAAACGCGAACGAAAAAGAAAAAAGCCCGTTCGCCGCGGTTCAAGAGCTGGCCGCGCGCGTGATCACCGCGTCGCCTTCCCGGAACGCGCACACGCTCCGCCAGAACGTCGCACTCGCCGTAGCTCTGGCTCGGCGGCTGGTGGAGTCTGCGGGGCTCCGAGCCCTCGAAACGGAGGGCGCCGGCGCCGCCGACGCCGCCGACGCCGCGGCGGCGCGCGCGCTGCGCCCGGCGCTGGACGCCGCCGTGGACTTGATGGCGGCCGACCTCTCGAAGCCGGCTCCCGGCGCGTCTCCGCCGGGAACGCGTTCACTTTCGCGCGCCGACGCCGAGTATGGCCGCACGGCGCGTCTCTGCGGCGTGCAGATCGTGGGAGCGCTCGCGAACAGCGGCGTGCTGGACCTGGGGGGGGAAGCGCCGGTCATCCGGTACGTCGCCGAGACGAAAACGTCGGCGCGCGACGAAAACGAAAACGAAAACGAAAACGAAAACGGCGTCGCCGCGAAACCGATATCACCAAAACCGTTATCGCCCGGGTTCACGGTGACCGGATGGACCTCCGAGTTTTTGTGCCTGGGCGCGACGACGTGTTTGATGGAGGCTGGCTCGACTTCGGGAAGACCCCTGCACGCCGCCGCCGCGTCTCTCCTCGGGCTCGCGCTCGCGCAGCGCGGGGCGGCGCTCGCGCGAAACCGCCGGCGCGCCTCCGCCGGCGCCGAGGAGGAGGAGGAAGCCGTCGACGCCGCGGCTTCCGAACGGGCGTTCGAGACGGCGGAGCCGCGCTGGTGCGCGACGCTCCGCCGACGTCTCCGCGCTCTGTACGACCGCGGCCCCCAAGACGCGTTCGCCACCGCGGCGGAACGCCTCGCGCGCCGCGACCCCGAGTGGCTCGCGACTTCCGCGGACGGCGCCGTCCTGGCGCAGCTCCACCAGCTCTTCCCCAGGCTGCACGGCGAGCCACGCTTCGTGGCGGTGCGTGCGCTGGCGCTGGTCGCCGCCGCCGACGCGGCGCGCGGCGCAGCGTTTGCCGAGCGCGCGTTGACCAGCAGCGTGGACGGCCTCGAGGCGCTGCTCTCCACGCGGGACGCGCAGGTGCACGCGCTCGCCATGCGCGCGCTCGCGGACGCGCTGCCCGGCGTCGCCGAGGAGCACAGGCGGTGGCCGCGCGGCAAGAAGATGGACCTCGACGCGTGGCGGCGCGCGGCGGCGCGCGCCGAGCGGAGCCTGTGGCGCGCGAGCGGCGCGGCGCGCGACGCGCACGTCGCGTTCTGCGCGGCGCTCGCGAAGGCTGCGCCGTCGCTCGCGGACCTGCCCGCGGTCCGCGCGCCGCTGCTGCGCGCGGTCGTGGACGGGCGCCCGGGGGGCGAGGACAAAGCGCGACGCGACGTCGCGCTCGAGTACTGGAACGCGCGCCTTCCCGGAGTCACGGAGATGACCGCTGAGAGGACGGGCGCGACGTCTCGCGACGCGACGTCTCGCGACGCGACGTCTCGCGACGCGACGTCTCGCGACGTCTCTGACGTCTCTGACCTACAAAAGGTGTCGAACCCTTTCGGTCGGCGCGTACGCGCGGCTCTCGGCGTGTTACCGACCGGAGCGAGCGCGCGCGCCGGCGGTACGCGCGCTTCCGACGGGAGGGAATCCCTCGCCGAGGAGACGCGCGCGACCGCCAAAGGGTGGCTCGCGGCGACGTGCGACGTGGTTCTGAGCGTGCCGCGCGCGCGCCGCGCGAGCTTTCACGCGCCGCTTTGCGACGCCGACCTGGCCAAGTGCGAGTTCCGCGACGCCGTCGTGGACGTCGCCTGGCAGGGCGCGTCGCTGCCAATGGCGCCGCTGTTCTCCACGCAGGCGGCGCTCTCCACGCAGGCGACGCAGGCGAGCGCGCACGGCGCGCTCGGGTCAATCGCGGGCACGCACATGTCTCACGGAACCGCGCAGCTGGCTTCCTCCGCGTCGCTCGCGTCGGCGCCCGGGGCGCCCGGTGTTTTGGCGACGCCGGCGATGAACGTCGCGGATGGCGCGACGTTCGCCACGCAGTTCGGCGGCGCGAGTTTGACGGAGCGTTCGACGGGCGATTTCGCCGGCGATTTCGGCGCGGTCGTGGGCGCAACGCAAGCCGAGCTTCCTCCTTGGTTGCGCGGCTCGAGTGGTTCCGGAGCCGGCGCGGACGCGGACGGCACGGACGCGTTCCCGAAGACTCATTACGCATACGTAGGTACGAATACGCGGCGGCGCGTCGTCGGCGGCGGCGGCGGGCCCGCGGCGGATGCCGACGCCGCGGCTTTTTCCAAAGCCTCGGCGGCGGAGCGGCGGCGGCGCTTCGAACGCGAGCGCGCGTTGGGGCGGCGCCGCGCGGTGAAACTCGTGCGCCAGTATCGCGCCGGGGAACTCCCCGACGTCCGAGCGGCGACCCCCGCGGCGCTCCTGGACCCGCTCGCCGCTTTGGCGCGCCGGGACGCGGAGACCGCGTCGGCGCTCCTCACCGCGCTTCTGGACGCCGCGCTCGAGAGCGCGGACGCGGCGGAACGCGCGGGCGGGGGTTCGGTCGGCGAGAAGAGGAAAGCCACCGAGACGTACGACGCGGAGACAACCAACGCGGAGACAACCAACGCGGAGACAAACGCGAAAACAAGCTCAACAAGCTCCCAGAGCTCCCTCCGCGACGGCGTGCGCGACGCGATCGCCGCGCTGCTCCCGGCGGCGTCCGCGGATGAAACGCTCGCCGCGTGGGCGCTGCGCGCGGCGGCGGCGGACCCGGAGGCGCGCTTCGACGCCGACGCCGTGCGCGCCGCCGCGTTCGACGGCGGGTGCCTGGGCTCGGGCGTGCTCGCGCTGGAGGCGCGCGCGCTTCACGAGGCGCGCGACGATACGAAGCTCCACGAGATTTCGCATTCTCGGGAGGTCCCGAGCGCGGAGCATCGAGCATCGCGAGACGCTGAGGTCTCGCTCCCGAAAGAAAAAGAAAAAGAAAGCTCCGCCGAAAAGAAAAAGAAAAAGAACGGCGATTTGAGCGGCGCCGTGTGGGACGCGCTCGCCGCGCTGCACCGCGCGTCGGGGGACGACGTCGCCGCGCGGCTTTGCTTGACGCGCGCGTTCGACGGGCTCGAGGCATCCGACGCGCGCGCTGCGCGGACACGCGCGGCGCTCACCGCGCAGATCGAGGGCGACGCGTCGAGCGCGCGCGACATATACGACGCGCTCCTGCGCGAGGACGCCGACGAAACCTCCGAGACCCCTGATGCGATTCCCTCTGCCGAGACCCCGGCTTTCGACGCGGCGGCGCGGTCGCCTCCGTCTCGTCGGTCTCGTCGGCTGTGGTTCCGCGAGCGCGCGCGGTGTTCGCAGCGGCTCGGGGACTGGGACGAGCTCGCGCTCGACATCGCGGAGGCTGTTCCCCCGCCGTGGTCCGTCGAGCGCCTGCGCGCTGGGTCCGACGCCGGCGACGGCGAGCGCGCCATCCCCGGCGCGGCGGCGGGGGGGGACGCGTTGTGTTTCGCGACGCGCGCGCTCGCGCGCCGCGCCGTCGAGAGACGATTCGACCACTCTTTACGCTCGTTCTCCGAAGAAGACGCGTTTCTTTTGGAAAAAAACCCGGAAACAACGCGTCTCGAATCTCTGGACGGGAGCCTCGACGCGATCCTGGCGCACGTCGCCTGCGCGCCCGCGCGGGGTGGGGATCCCGTCGCGGCGGAGCTGGGCGTCGAGCTCGCCACCGTCCTCATGGCGCGGGGGCTCGAGGACGCCGTCGTCGCGCGCGTCGCCGCGGTGCGCGCGCGGTTCCGCGAGCGGTGGGCGGCGACGCCCGCCGCGGCGACGTTCGCGCGGCGCGCGCTGCTGCAGCCGCTGCAGGCGGCGACGGAGCTCGAAGAGGTTGTGGGGGCGGTGCGCGCGTGCAGGGCGGACGCGCAACGACGCGTCGTCGAAACAAACAAAAACGCGCCCCTCACGAGCGTCATGGAGAACGTCACCAATCGCTGGTCTCGCCGCTGGCCCTCGGACGCGCGCGACCCCCCCGAGGCGTGGGAACGCGTGGAGTGGGTCCGCCACGCCGCTACGCGCGCGTTCCCGCTCGCCGTCCCGCGCCCCGCCGCGGAGGCGTGGTCGGCGTCCCTCGCGTCGCCGCGCGCGCTGCGCCGAGAGGTGGCGTCGCTGGTGCGCGCGGCCAAGGGCATGCGCCACGCGGGCGAGATGCACTCGGCGTACGACCGGCTGGCGCGCGCCAAGTCTTTGCTGACCGAGGGCGGGCGCCTGGCGCCCGCCGACGACTCCTGGCTCGTGCAGAAGGCGGTTGTTA
>Ga0206682_10002816_pt1 | contig 15415 bp, 36 predicted proteins | sample M240m12015metaG_FD_155444 | JGI IMG/M metagenome (GOLD analysis project Ga0206682, IMG submission 155444) | Ammonia-oxidizing marine archaeal communities from Monterey Bay, California, United States - M2 40m 12015 | ecosystem: Environmental > Aquatic > Marine > Intertidal zone | place: USA... | reverse complement strand
GCTTTTCATTCATTGGCATCATGTAAGGATTGATTTTTTCGGCCATTTCTCCGGGAAGCGCGCCGAGGCTCTTCTCGCCGCTTTCTGCGATTGTGCGCACATATGTGATGCCGCGCTCATTATTCATATTGTAAAGCTGTAGAGCGCCGTATATGGCCACGTATGTCTTGCTTGTGCCCGCAGGGCCACTTATGAATATTATTTTGCTATCATTATCAAAGATGATTTGTAACAATTGCTTTTGTTTTTCAGTGAGTGCAATTTTTTTAAGCTTGATGTTAGTTTTGTTTAATGATTTACGAATTTTTTCAATTTCGTCTTCATTCACGATTTCTGGTTTTTTCTTGCGTCGAGGCATGATATATATTATTGTACAATATTGTACACTTTTTTTAAGTTTTTTTTGAGGCGGTCTAGTCTTTAAATAATTATAAATAGGTTATTTTAGAAAGGGCCGCCGATTTTTTTTGGATCGAGCATATGTAGTAAATTATATAATGTGAATTTCATATTGAAAAAAGGCACCCCCCGCCGCTATTGTACAATTCGATCGAAAAATGAATCCATTTAATGGGTAGGGTCACCATGGGGGTGGGGGTAGCTGTAAAGTTTTTTTACTTTTTTTTGTCTTAGGGGTTGACTTTTGTTTGTGTCATGTCATACTCTTCATCATAGACAATAACAAATAATAACACACAAAATATCATGTTCTTAGAAATACTATTCATCATCAACTTTTCCTTCGTATTCTTTCTTGCTTACAAATGCATGACATCAAAGAGCATTGATCTTTTTGAGGATGTATCGAAAAAAAACTAAAATAAAGTTTGACTTTCACGAAAAAATTCAGTAGATTAAGTACATGATTAAGAATAAAAGATACGCAGTTTCCTTCGAAGTTTTAACCTATCGCAACGGAGATCTTCACGAAAACAAACAAGAGTTTACCACCATGACAGGTGAAGTGAATAAAAAAACAATTGCTTCTCATGCTTGGCATCTCATCAAAGAAGGAACAAAAGAAGTTTTTGAACCTGCTTGCGGTTCTGCAATTGATGGCGAGTATGTCACACTTGAACGCAAGCTTGGCAACATCTTAAACATAAATGAATTGCCTGAACCAACAGGCGAAATGAATTACGATCACGCTTACGCTGATTGCGAAAAATGGAACTATAATTGATATGACAACTGAAATAAATAACTTTCCCGAACTAGATCTTAGCCTCGCATTAAGCAAGGCAGAAGGAAACCTAAAGTTTCTTGCACAGGCTGAACTTGCAACCTTTACGCAAGGCGAATCAGTACTCGAAGCATTGCACGCAGTACAACAAGCACGCAAGCATTGGGCAGAAGTAATAACAAAACAAAAAGAAGAAGGCGCGAAAAGGTTTGACTTACTACGCTAAACCTTTAGACTGAATACATCATGAGAAAAGTAACACAACAAATTAAACAAGCATTCGAACAACGCCAAGCCAAGTCGGTTGGCAACACCATGACAGACGGCAACGCTGTTTGGTTGCATGGTAATAAGATAGTGCAACGCACTGAGGACGGGCTTGTGCTTGGTAGCCTCGCAGGTTGGAACACGCCAACAACAAGAGAAAGGGTCAATGGAATAACAGGATTGGGCTTTCATCAGAAGAACTTCGAACCTATGCTAAACGGCAACATAGTTGACCCATCCGATTGGTTCGCAGTCGAGCAAGGTCCCGCGTTCGGGTAATGGCGTAAAGCCCTAAGCATCAACAACTTAGGGCAAACCGCCTACGCGAGTTTTGCGTAACTCGTTGGTATACGGCGACTTACAACAAACCTAAAATCTTTCTTAAAATAAAACAACTTTTTTTTACGTGTTTACATAAGTGCATGATAATCAATAGTTTATGACACAAAGTTTTTTTGCTATGGGTTTGACTTGAGGGCGTTTGTTTTGTAGATTGTATATATAAGATTAAGTAAGACATTTAACAATTAACCAAAAATCAAAATGAAATTATCACAAAACCAAATAAACTCCCTCTTTTCAATACTTGCTGATGCTGACGAAGGTTGCTCCGATCGTGCTTGCGATAACTTGGCAGAAGCCTTTGGTGGCGAGCTTGGACTTGGTGAAGTACTTTCCGTTCCTTCTGAGTTGTCATCCGAACAAGTTGTTTCTGAAATACAAGATCCCGAGTTGTGGTGGGAATCAGGTTGTGTCGAAGCTTGCGAAGAAATACTTGAACTTGTAAAATAAAGCTTGTGCTTTTAATCTTTAACCCTATAATAAAATTATGAATAAAATTGAAGTTAGAATAAAAAAATGGTCAACCTATTGGTCTGTCAAGATCTTTGATACAGGAACTGAATATCCTAGAGTTCGTACTGCATCTAGCCTTGCGTATCTTAATGCAATAATAAAAGATGAAAGGTTAAATTCCCCTCGCTTTAATGTTGTCAATCAGCATTAATCCAAACGGGCTAATAGCTCAGCGGTAGAGCACCGCGTTGATAACGCGGCGGTCGGTGGTTCGAATCCACCTTAGCCCACCACTTTAAAAGATTGCATAAGTTGTTGCATATCAGCAACTTGCGCAAAAAATCCTAGGGCCGGTTTGCGTAAGTCGTTGGCAGTCAACGCTTTACAACAAAACAAATTATAATCGCAAATAAATTAAAGTTTTTTTCGCGGTTTTACATAAGTGCTTGATTGATAGTGTTTTATGGTAGTGAGATAATTGCAAATAAATTTGACTTTTGCGGATTATGTGTTTAGATTGTATATATAAGATAAGATAAGACTTTAACAATTAACCAAATTAAAATTATGAAAATCAAAGACATTATATTCCTAAAAGCTAACGACAACCAAGTATCCGCTCACTTGTACTACTCTACAGAAGATGTGGTTTGTGAGTCGATGTCCTCAATCGGTGTTTCTCGCAAGCAAGCAATCTTTAATCTTTGCAAACAAGGTAAGCTTTCTTGGGACTTGTTCGCTGAAGCAAAGTCATTAGCATTAACTAAAAAAGATCCACGCTTTGAAAAGAAAACTTTTGTTTCTCGCAATAGTGTTCGCGACCAAAGACTCGCAGACATCTGTGATGATATGCGTTGCTCGGTTCGCGAAGCAGTTGCTTTTCTTGATCGTGGAGTTGTACCTTGCGGTTGGTAAAATAAACCTTGACCTTTCAACCTTTAATCAATAAACTCTATAATTATGACAGAAGAACTAGAAGAATTCATGACAGAAGAACTCGGCATCATTGATCGCCTCGGAACTGATCCTCTCGAAGGATTGGATCTTTTTGAAGATGTTGGTGGCAACATTTGGAATCTCGATCAAATCCTAAAAGAATTCAAGGATAGCAAAAATAATTAACTTTTTTCTTGCGTAAAATTAGGTTTAGTAGTAGTTTAGTAGTATGGAAACAAGATTAGATAAGATCACCAAAGTAATGAGCCAAGCTCGTCAACAAAAACGCCAAGTGTGGATTCTCGATGCACTCATCGCCATTTTTGACAATGAAGCCTTAAAAGGCTTTCGCGAACAAGCCGACTTGGATTATGGCTATCACTCTCAATTTGATCAATAAAATGATTAATGTATACAAAAACCCTAACTTTGACAATTGGTACAATGTTGTACTAAACGGCAAAATAATTGACAATGCTCGCCACTATGCCAAGGCAATGGAATTGGCAAAGAAAATAAGCGTAAAACGCAAAGTTCCAATACTTTCTTCTAAGTAGCTGAACATCAACGACTTAGGGCAAACGGCCCAAGCGAGTTTTGCGTAACTCGTTAAACAACAACGGTTTACAACAAAACAAATTTTTTCTTAAAATAAACAAACTTTTTTTCACCCATTTTTGTAAGTCATTTGCTATTAATATCTTACAACACAAAGTTTTTTTTCGTTTGGCTTGACTTTTTCGGCTAACTTCATTAGATTGTTTATATGATTAAGATTAAAGATGTAGTAGTAGATTACCAACGCAGAATCCTTCAAGTGGAGGGTTTCCATAAAGATGGAGCTGAAACTTTTGTTCTTGCAAGAATTTATCGTTCACAAGATCGTGTTGCCGTTCCTCTTTCCTCAGTAAAAAAACATCCATTCTTTGCATAAAAAACTTGCAAAGACATTCAAATTTGCTAAACTCTAAAAATATAAATTGCTAACCAAAAATCAAAATGAAAATTGCTAAAACTAAAATGAACCGCATCGCTAAATTCTGCAACAATATATCTTCTGCATCAAAAACAGATCACGGAAAGGTCTTGGAAATGTTTCTTTCTTGGGTATACAAGTTGCCAAATCATGAGCAGTACAAAGCAAAAATTGACTTTCCAAAAGAAATCATTGCTCAAGGAAATGTTCCGTCTGAATGGGTTGCAGATTGGGAAGTGAAATACTACAACATCACAACAGGATCAATTCTTCTTGGTGATGTAGTAAGAAAACTCGAGTGCTTGCAAAAAGGCATGGTTCTTGTGCTTGGCTTTTATGATCAAACTCCCGAAAATCTCATTGATGTTGTATTCATCAAATTAGACTCCAAGAAAACAAAGCTCACAAAAAAAGTCATCAATCTTTTCAAAGAAGCCTCGAACTTCGTAAAAAACAGAGAGAATAGCATCCAAGAAACAAAGGAATATGTCAAAAAAGTGAACTCTCAAGTCAATAGCAATTTTTATCTCTCCAATACATCAATGCCACCAAGATTCAGTAACAGCAAAAACAGAATGCTTCCCGAAGCTCGTGCCGTTTCTCTCTCAATATCCGCAAAAAAATTGTTGAGCTTGTATCTTTGATCTTGACAAACTAAACAAAATAAACATAATTATCAATATGACAGAATCACAAAGACTAGAAATCATTCGCCAAATGGCGAGCAACTACAACGCCACAGAAATCTCTCCTGTTCTCAAATCATTCGTTGATGACTTGCGAGCTGACATTCTTGCAGAAGAATTGGTCGTTGAGCATGGCTTGCTCAAAGCAACCGACCGAGATGTTGAGGACGAAGTCTCACACCTTGCAAGTAAAGAAGATCGTTCGGACGAAGAAGAAGACTTCGACAATGACGAAAATCTTCACGACATGGAGTCGGTTAGTCCAACCATGAGAGCAATCTTTGAGCAAGATTAAGCTTTACTTTTCAACCCAAAACTGCTACAATAACATCATGCAATTAAGAAATAAAATACAAGTTCTCGCAGAAAATCTGCGTAAAATAACACGCCAAAAGTTTGTCGCCATACGCAAGGGTGATCACGAACAAGCAAGAAATCTGCAAGGAGTTCAATTAGAGCTTGACTTGCAACTTCATCTGCTTGAATCAAAGTTGAAAAAAGTTGACGAATCTTCTCTTGTTGCGTAATGGATGTGTCAACAATCTTAATCATTAGTTCAATAGTTGGCATCATCCGCATGATTCACGATCACTACGGAAGCGGGGTTTGGTGATAGAATAAGTCAATCTTTTGGGGCAAATGGGTCGATAGCTGAGTATCGGACATTGACCCGCCCCATCTGATTGAATATCAACGACTTACAGAAAATCGCCCAGGAGACTTTTGCGTAACTCGTTGCAGTTCAATACTTTACAAAAAGATTAAAAAAAGTTTGACAAACCCCTTGCAATGCAGTAGGTTTAGGTATGACTAAATCTGAAATGCAAAAAGAAATCCTAGAACTTCACAAGGTACTCAAGGAGTGCATCTTGACTGACTCGCAAAGGGTTGCCATACGCAATGAAATTGGCGAGCTGGAAGACCAAATTACTATGCTCGAATTCGAGGATCAACCCGACATCGACTGGGGCTTTCATTCTCAATGGGAGTGACACAAGTCACTGACAATCAACGACTTATGACAAACCGCCCAGGCGACCTTTGCGTAACTCGTTGATGTTCAGTGTCTTACATAACTTTTTATGTGTTTGCCCGCTTTGGTGCATTTGTGCATTTAGTTTAAATACATATCGGCGGTTCTATTTCTATTTGTTCTATTTCTATTTGCTATTTTTGTATTTGCTATTTACTATTTATGTATTTAGCTTTGCAACTCTATTTACCAAGGCAATTGTATAAGGTGAATGATTCACGGCTCTATTTAGGTTTGATTCGAGATTACGAATTGCGTTGACGATATAGTCGAGAGTACCCACGATGCCCGCAGGTTCTCCGTTTTTTAGGATTTGATAACTTTTCATTTTAGTATTTGCAAGCATTCTCTTGTATGTTGTCTTGTTTAATGTTTACAAGTAATTTTTCGTGCAGTATGCCATCAAGATCAAATTGCTTTATCAACTTTGATATCTGTAATGGTGATTGATGGGCGAGTACATCATCATGCTTGCCCAATGGAACAAAGTCTCCACGCTGATTGAACACCGCAACTTCGTAAGTGTTTGGATGATCTCCATAAAAGAAATCTCCTCCTTCAGTGTTCCCAACAACGCTGAAAGCATAGCCGTTGTCAAGAGTCAAACTTGCTTGAACGCCCAAGTCTTGAAGGTTTGCGTGAGGTTGAAATGTTAAGTCATCAAAGGTCTTCATGGTAGATGTAGATTGGTTCATTGTTATAGTTTAGTTGATTATGACGAACAAATGTATTGTTGTCAATGTTTTTTTTCATGGTTGCTTCGCCTATAAAGAAATCAGTTTTGTCTGTCTTATCTTCTGAGCGAATCGCAATAACGCATCCATCGTTGCTTTTAGTTATGAGATACTTTTTAGTTGCGGTAGAAACTTGCATTTGTTTTGTTTTCGTATAATGTTTCGTATGAGTGAGCTTTGTTGGCGATTGCTTTTAATGCTCCACCAACTACATTTAATAGTGAAAACGCATCTTCGTCAAGCAAATTGTTTTCTTGCATTGGTTCGATAAGTTTGTCGTGAATGAATGCCATTGCCAATTCGTTTGCTTCGAGAGCATCCAAATCTTGGATTTGCAAGTGGTGTGGATCGTTAAGACGCATGAGTGAGATTGGTTTTGTGTTTGAGTTTGCGATGACTTTTGTCTTGAGCTTGTGCGGTCGAGACTTGGTGAAGAGAATGCTTTTTCTTATCTTAATCATTGTTTATAGTATGACAGAGTGAGCGTGAAGGTCAACCTTTTTTTTAATAAAATTAAAGAAAGTTATAAGTCTCGCCGCATCAACGACTTGCGCGAAATCGCCCAGGGCAGCTTTGCGTAACTGCCTGAAGCTCAACAACTTAGTAGCCTAGCCAATCCAAAACCTCTTGAGCTGAGTATCTTTCCTTGTCGCCAACTTCTTCGTAAAAATCGTCAATATCAAAACAACTTTCAATTCCATGTTTTTTTAGCTCTAATAAAGCTCGCTTTTTTGATATCTCAATACCTTCTGCTGATTCGTAATAGTCCATTATGCAATACTACCTTCCTGAACGAATCCTGTCAAATCTTTTTTTGCCATACCTTTCTCGATAAGTCCGACAACTACGCCTTGCTTGTCAAGAAAACGCAAATCATTTTCATCACCATTGACAACTTCATATCCCTTCCATGTCGAAGGAAGTTGATTGCGAAACACCACGGCAACATTGCCACCCATTTCGAGAACCATTTCGGCAAGCTTGTCGTTTGTCTCGGAACGGCTAAAGGTCAAGTGATAGTTATTGGGAAATTCTTTGTGCTTGCCAAGATACTGAGCCATACGCTTGAACGACTTTGTGTAATCGTAGAATTGAGTTGAAGGAAACTTGTCAAAGATTGTTTGAGGTTGCTCTTCATTAAAGAAAACAGATTCCCAGGCAATGTCACTTGTAAGATTGAGACGAAAAACGGATTGCATACCTTTCTTTGTTGCGGTCTTAATTGAACTAGAAATTTCTTTCGATAACTTGAAAAGGAAATCAATTTGCTTGTCGAAGAATAACTTTGTCTTTGCTATACGAGACGCTTGAACTGAATTCATTTGCCCACGACCCGCTGTGTTGAGGCAACTTGCCGTGCAACCTTTGCTTCGCCATTGGCAAACTTCAAAGCCTGAAAGATTTGCGGGAGCAAAGTGAATTCCCTTAGTAATGTAACCGAGCTTTTCACCCTTTTCAATTTTTTGGTTACCTGCGGTGAGTAGTGTTGTCTTAATCATGTATCCAATTATGGCAGAAAAACTACCCAAGTCAACCCCTAAAATGCAGAAAAGTAAAAAAAAATTCTTGCGGTTATCGTTGATGTTAAACGACTTACAACAAATCGCCTAGGCCCGTTTTCCCTAACTGCCTGACCCTCAACAACTTACAACATACGACTTGCGGACACAAAAAAGCCCCCCATTTGGGGGGCTAGTTGGTAACCCTAAACCAACTCAATCAACTCACCGACCTTTTGAAAGTTTTGTCGGCACAAGTTGCACGAAGGATGTGCCTCCGAGCGACTCTACGATTTGAGCCATTCATGTCCGAGAACATAACATGACGAGAGGTAACGCTATTGATTTTAGCGGAGAACGCTTTGCGTTGCTCACCTTTTTTGACAAGAAGGGAAACGAAACGACCCTTGAGACTTTCAACTACATTTTGGAGTTTTGGTTGTTTTTTCATAATAATTTTGTTTTAGGTTTGTGTTATGGTTTGTTGTGATTAAGATGCGTTTGCCACTTGAGAAGTTAATCCGACTTGAGAGTCAAGAACTCCATGCAATGCAAGCGAACGACTTGGCAATTGTGTGATTCCACCTTTGAGAATGTGAGTGAATCCATTGTAAAGCGAGTGCATGGTGCGAGGAGAAAAATCGTCATGTTCGGGTTTGTGCCATTGCTCGACAACATCAGCAATCTTTGCTTTGCTTATCGCTCCATTTTGGAACGCACGAATAACAAGGTCATGTGCTTGCTCGTTGTCAAGCTCATACTCTTTGTATGCCGAGATGCGTTGCTCGTCACTTGCCCATGTCTCAGTCATCTTGCCGAGAGTCTTTGCAATCACTTGAGACAAGTCACGCAAGATGTGAGTGGTGTGCCGTCTTGCAAGAACAACTTCGTTGGTGAAGATAAGGTTTGAACAAACGAATGGAGCGTTGCCCATGCACAATCCCGCAGGAAAACATTTGTCGTGCGAGTTGCGAAGACCAACAATAGTTCCACGCTCGTCATTGTCAACACCTGTGTTCTTGACATGAAACAAGCCAAAGTAGCGTTGCCCATAGCGGTGAAGGGAGTGATAAGTTTTAACAATTTCCCAACCATTACCTTGCATTTGTTCTTGAACTCGATTAACAAGGTCAGCATGACCGATTGGTTGCCAAGACTCAGTCGCTTCGGGAGTTGTTACATTCTCAACATCCTTGAAGGAAGATTCTTTGGTTGCACATACGGAGAGATTGATTTCTTTTGTCATAATTTTTTTAGTGTTGTGAGTTTCTGTCTTTGATGAGTTAATTATACTAAAGTTTTTGTTTTCTGTCAAGCTTTTTTCTTTGCGATTAAGTTTTTTTTTATTCGACTAATTTTTTTCTTGTTCAGTTATCCTTATCTTTATGTATACAAGTATGTCAGAAAATACAGTGAAGTCAACCTTTTTTTTCATGAAAGTAAAGATTGTTGTAAGTTGTTGATGGTCAACGAGTTGCGCAACACGGGCCTAGGCGATTTTCTGTAAGTCGTTGTGTATCAAGGGAATATGGGCCTCCCGAGCAAATCTCGAGAAGCCCAACCCTTAACCAATCAAGCTCGTTTCTCTAAATCGTAGAGTTGATTCAGCAAGATGCCGTGAGCAAGCTTGCGAGCGAAATAATTTCCGCCCTTCATGCCTCGCATTTCTGCTTGAGCAAGTTGAAACCCAATCGTACGCAATTTTGCGTTAAGTTTAGCAATTCCGTTTGTGGACATAATTACCCTTTCGTTGGTTGTGAATAATGGTGATAAGCCCTGTCGGCTTCCGCTTGCGATTCAAAGGAAACGCTTAGTAAATCTTGAGTCGTGTCAAGATGATAGTTTGTTGGCGACTCCTCAAAATACAAATCCCATGTATCTGCTTCTGAGTCGTAACTTGGTTTGTCTAATGGTTCGCCAACGCAAACCGCATCAATGTATTCTTTTCGTTCCATAATTTATTGTCCCCACATTTGGTTGTACATCTCAACATCAGTTTGGTTTTCTTGAACCTCGAAATCTTCGTGTTCTTTGCCCAAACTGACTGAGCAATTGTCGCTAGTAATGATGATTCTACCTCCACCAACTATTGCTAGTCGTGCTTGTAAATCGTTAATGATGTTTTGTAGTTCTTCCATAATCAATACCAACAAGAATAGTAGATTCTGTGCTTGTTGTCAAGTGCTTTTCTTGCACTTTCTACAAACATCAAGTCGTTGCTCTTATACCAATACTCGTTTTCGGGAAATGGTTCGTCATCTTCATTGTTCCAAAAGTATGAGTCGCTTCCCCAAAAGAATCCGTTCGCTTCAGGAAACTCAAAATTGTTGATTGCATACTCCAAGTCGTCAATGTCTTGTTTGGTCAACTGCAATTCAACGCAATTAAAATCTCCCATTTCATCACCTTCAGTTTGTGCATTTGGACAACCCTTGTTTTCCCAAAGTTGTTGCATCCAACCTTGTAGTCGATTGTGCTTTCGCCACTCCATCAGTTGAACATCGTCATCCGAGTTGCGTTTGCGTGGTGGTCGTGAGTATGCGTATTGGTCTAATCCCATAGTTTTTTCCTTTCGTTTATAGTTGTGCGGATTGCATTGATCCTTCCATCATAGCTTCTCTTTCGAGACTTTGCAAGTCTATAATGATGTCTGCGAGAACTTCTTCTGCTGATTGAGTAGTGAAACCTTTGACTCCAACTTGTTGACCTTTCTCAAGATTCATTTTGTCAAATGGGTCTGAGTAGCGAAGATTGCCACTTACGATTTGTGCGATTTCTTGTCTAATTTGTGCTTGATTCATAATACTGCTAATTTGTAGTTTATCTTGTATCGAGGTTCGTCCTTAATCATAACTACAGTATGACAGAATTTTAAGTGCTGTCAACACCTTTTTTTCGTGTTTTTAAAGATTGTTGTATCTTGTTGTGGTTCAACGACTTAGGTAAAACTACCTACGCGATTTTTGCGCAACTCGTTGATATTCAACGCTTTATAACATTTTAATTTTTATTGTTTTTTATAGTATCTTTTATTTTATACTATTATTTATTGTTTTATTATTTGTTGTTTATGTCATTGTTATTTCCTCCTCTGTATTTGATAAGAATGATATTTGATATTTGTGTATTTGGTGTTTGGGGTTTACCAATTGCGAATATCGTTTACCATTCGGATTACTCCTACTATGCTACTAACTATTAGGATTGTAGTTACGTCCATTTATTGTGTTTTGCTGTATTGTTTCCAAATTTCAAGATCAAGATCAGTAACACTCTTGCCAAGTTGGCGAGCAATGTTTTTAAAGATGTTCGCGAAATAAAGATAAGTGTTCTCATTTGAGGGCGTGCTTTTGGGTGCATCGGTATAACCTTGATCACGAAGATACCTCAGGATATGAGTGTCAAGCATCGGCTCATCGAAATCCTCGCGACTATGCGAAAGAAAGAATCTTGCAGTCTTAAGACCTATTCCTGCAACCTCTAATAGTCGACTCAAGGAAACGCTCTGTAAATCTTTAATCTTGCTCACTGCGACATAAGAATTGTATCTTTGTGCATAAGGACTCAGCTTTGCCCAATGCATGATTTCATTTAGACGCCCGAGTTTAATCAATTTTTTTATGCAATTAAATGGACTTGTTTCTTTTGTTATGTCTTTTGCTCTCTCTATGAATACCTCTAATTTAGGTGCTTCGATAGATGATTTTTTTCCTGCGACATTGATGCAAAATAAGATGAACTCTTGTAGTTCGTCTTGTGTTCTGTTATAGTTTGTTACTTCGGCGGGATTAATCATAATGTTTTTTGTGTTAGGTTATTGTGCAATGTGAAGTGCGGTTCGAAGATTGTTGCAATCTTTTGAGGATAGAAATACTTCTCGGCAATAGTCAAGATTTTCTCGTTCAACACGCTCGATCGTTTCGATTGCTTGGTAAGCATGAACTCGTTCACGAGGAAGTCCGCCCCATTTGATAACCACTTTCATGTGTGGAAAATGCTCGGCAATTTCTGCGAGTTGCTCTTTGTTGATGTATCCCCAATTGGCAAGTATGTCTTTGAATGTTTTCATGTATACAAGTATGACAGATTGTTTGTGTGTGTCAACAAAAAAGTCCCATTCGAGCCGAAGGGGTGGAGGGAGGCTCGAACAGGACTAGAGTATGATTAAGAAATAGGTGTGGGGGGAGATTACTACATACTCCCAACTTTCGGTGTGAACATTAGTTCATATGTGCCTACTCGTACTACAATTGGATTGGGAAAATCCTACCTCAGACATTTGCCCATCGGTACTCCACCACAGAGAATCGTATACCTTAACCCGCTCACAACAGGTTATTTCAGTCACCCACAGGAAGGATTATAAGCCCTTCCAAAGTCATAAAATTTTAAAGATCAATTTATTTTATTTGATTGAGTTTGTTTCTCAATTATTTATACGAGTATTATACTATATTATTTATACTTTGTCAAGGATTATTTTTAATTTGGTAATAATAATTCTTTTAATTGTTGTATTGTTCTATTGGTTAATAAAGATAATTGTTCTAGTGTGATGTTCCAATTTGTATCGTAGAGATGTTCAATCTCTGCATCAGTCCATTGATCGGGCAATTTAAAAATATTTTATTTCATATTAATTAACAATTTATGAAGTTCGGCGAGTCTGAGAAATTGTATTCGTATGCAAGTTGTTCATCATACTCATCCTCATCAAATACTTCAAAATCTGTTGACTTAACATTATACTTAAAATCATCGAGGACATATTGATAATCTTTATTAAATACCAATTCATTGTATTTATCATAATCTCCAATATCTGCGATTGATTTGATTCCAAGTTCTTTGATTGAAATAGGCTTGCTCATATCATAATCAGATACTTTAACTTCGTCTATATCTTTGATTCGATAGATGCGTGTTTCTTTAATAACAAGTGTTTCACTCATAATCTTATGCAAATTTTCGTTTAGCTAGGCGAACTGCTCGCTCGGCTTTGATTTCTGCGAGGCGTTTTTGTGCTTCTGCTTGTTGTGCGAAGATACTATCTGTTACAACACTTCCAAAATTAGCAAACTTACCTCGCGTGTTTACGCTTGTATACTTGCCGTTTTGAATGTCGGTCATTACTTGGGATGCTCGTGCGTTTGATGCAATACTCATTTTGTTTTTCCTTTTGTTAGCAATTATTGGTTGATGAATTCTAGTATGACAGAACTTTTTGAATTGTCAAGCTTTTTTTTTGTTGAACTTGCTTTTTCCGCCAAATGCCCCTGTTCTAGTGGCAACTCCGCCCTTCGTCCCAACTTTTCCTTTTCCGCTTTTCTTTTTGCCCACAACATATTTTCTTGGATTTATTTGTTTCATTTTTTATTTATTTTTTTGTTCGATTGGAGTTGTTACTTTGTCGAGTTTAAGATTTGCGGGTTGTTTTGATTTGTGCTTGCTGCATCCACAAAACATAATCCCATTCGAGTCAGAATCTACAGAATGAAGTATTTTATCTGATTGTTTCTCTTGTTTGACTAGATCTATCGCTTGCTCTAATTTTTTCTTTTTGTCCATAATTTTATTTATTTTTTTGTTCAATCAATCGGCGGTAATATATTTGATGCTTTATTTGATTGAATTTTCTTTGCAATTAGCTCCTCTTCCATCATCCATTTCGTGGCATAACCTAACAAAAAACTTGGTAAAATTATGCACATTAAAATTATTATACTTTCTATCATTTGTTTCTTAATATTTGAGCTATTAGCATTAGGGTTTCATTTATTTTATTTAATTCTACTCGTACATCATCTGTGTATCCATTTGATATAGATATTTGTTCTTTTATTTTGTCGAGTTGTTTTGCAATTTGTTTCATGGTATATACTATATTGTATATTTGAAAATGTGTCAAGCAAAAAATGAAATTGGCAGACCGACAGGGATTTGAACCCCGACTAGAGGTACCAAAAACCTCTGTGCTACCATTACACCATCGGTCTGTAAAGAATTGGCGGGATAGACGAGACTCGAACTCGCGACCTTCTGCGTGACAGGCAGACGCTCTAACCAAACTGAGCTACTACCCCCAATCCACCCACAATTACACTAAATATTTTGTATTATTATATATATTATGTCGATGTTTTATGTTTTTTTCGACATATAAATTAAATGTGTTTATTGAATCGACACAAATTCGGGACTATCTGTCCACATTCCTTTGGCTCGCTTGCCGTTGTCAGTTTTTAGATTGATTGTATCGTATAAATGCTTTAGCATTGCCTTGTCATCTTCGCTTTCTTTATTTGATGTTTTTTTATTTGCAATTATTTTATTTATATCATCTAATATATGATCTATTTCTCTTCTTGTGTGCATTGTATATTGTATATATATTGTTATTGTGTTATTTCGCTTAAATAATTGTATAAATTTCTACATTCTATTATTGCTTTGTCTGTTGTTTCTTGTTGTAATGAAAATTCCATGCTTTGTTGCATCAATAATATGTTCTCTATCTGTTCGTCAGAGTATAAATGTATGTTATTTGCAAGTCGTGCGACTATAAATGCACTTTTTTCGAGCATTTCATTTGCGTGTGGGTCATCATCTTCCATTATTGCGTGATCTCCTCAAGATATTCTAGCGTGTGCTTGGCTTCCCACAAGGCTTTCTGTTCATCGCCCAACTGCACATAAAAATTCATGCTATTATTATGTATATTCAATTGTTCTGTTTGGTCTTTGGTTAATTTGCTTATCTTGTTTTGAAAGATTTCAACTATTTCAATGCTTATTCTTTGTAGTTCAGTCATAATATACTATATACAATATAACACACACATGAGATTGTCAACAATAAAATACAATAAGATGTAAATTGTTAGTAATCAATCACTTATATTAGAATCATTTGAAATTAGTTGGAAAGCCGTGACTATTTCGCACCACTTCTTTAGACTCGCCCGAATCGCACTCTTTTTTTGATTCATTTAGTACAATCACACGAAATATTTGATGCAGTTGCGAGGCGAGTCGGCACACCTGTGTTTTCATTATTCTTGTTATTTGTATTATTGTATAGAGAAATTTATATACTTTAGTCATTTTTATTATTTATTTATTAGTTTTTTGTATCAAATTATACTATATTTAATAGTAATTTATTTTTTGTTTTTTTATTTTGCACCAATTTTAATTATAAAAACTGATTTAATTGTATCAATTATTTTATATATTTAAGTCGGGCAACCCACTATCACCCATTTTAACCCACATTCTTATTATTTTTTATTCTTTATTATTGTATA
>Ga0206682_10002811_pt1 | contig 15446 bp, 11 predicted proteins | sample M240m12015metaG_FD_155444 | JGI IMG/M metagenome (GOLD analysis project Ga0206682, IMG submission 155444) | Ammonia-oxidizing marine archaeal communities from Monterey Bay, California, United States - M2 40m 12015 | ecosystem: Environmental > Aquatic > Marine > Intertidal zone | place: USA... | reverse complement strand
CTTTTTTATTCAATTCTTTTTTTTTTTTAACTATAGGAATGTTTCATGGCTATATTCAGAGGTGTAGGTGGCTCAGGAGATTCATCGGACAATTCCTATTTGGAAGAACTTACTGCAATAGCTAATGAAGTAGAGCAAGACAAAGTAGCTACTCAAACAGCCGCTACTTTTGCTGTTCAGAGTGCATCACAAGCATACAGTTTTTCTATTAATGCTGAAAATTCTGCGGATGATGCGGCAAGCTATTTAGCTTCCGTTCAGAATGTAGAGGTTACATCAGCTAGTTTTAATACTGGTAATGGTGTGCTTACATTGACTAAGTTAGGCGGCGGTACAGTTACCACAGACCTTGATGGTAGATTCCTAACGTCATACACAGAAACAAACGATTTATCCACAGCCGTAACGTGGGCTAACGTACCAGACGCGAACATAACTGAGTCTAGCGTTACACAGTACTTAACAGCCGCTAATGTTACTAGCCCGCTTACAGGCGGCACTGGTATCTCTATAGCGAGTAACGGTACTATTACCAATGATTCGCCAGACCAGACAGTAGCCTTGACAGGCACAGGCGCTACTACGATAACTGGTACATATCCTAACTTTACCATCAATAGTGTAAACACAACATACACTGTAGGTGATGGCGGATTAACAACAAATGATTTTACAAATGCTGACCATACTAAACTAAACGGCATTGAGGCTAATGCTACTGCTGACCAAACAGGCGCAGAGATAAAGACAGCCTATGAAGCTGAAGCAGATACTAATGCATTTACCGATGCAGAAAAAACAAAGCTATCTAATATTGAGGCTACCGCAGACGTAACCGACACAGTTAACGTAACTGCCGCAGGCGCACTAATGGATTCAGAAGTAACTAACCTAGCACAGGTTAAGGCTTTTGATTCTTCTGATTATCTAACAACCCATCAAGACATCTCAGGCAAAGCCAATTTATCAGGTGCCTCGTTTACAGGTGATGTAAATTTAGGCGATAACAATAAGATTAATATTGGTGCTAGTAGTGACCTTCAAATATACCACGATGGTAGTGATAGCTACATTGATGAACAAGGCACTGGCGATTTAATTGTTAAAGGTCTATCTAATATAAAATTCCAGAGAGCGGACACTGGAACAAATATGTTCACAATAAGACCAAACCGAGTTGAAACATACGATGCAAGTGGAAATCTTATAACAAAAGTTGATGCAGATGGTCTTGATGTTACTGGAGAGTTGTCTACAACCGATACTATAACAGCACCTAATGTAGACATAGCCACAACAGGAACAGTTACTACTAATATTGCTACAGGTGCGAATAGCGGCTCATCAACAAAAGTAGTTAACATAGCAACTGGATATAGTACAGACGGTACAACAACAGTTAACATAGCACCTACTAGCTCAACGACCACAAAGCAGATTAATCTAAATGGCGATGTGAGTATAGCTGGAACAGTCACAGGCAATGCAGACGGAGTTGTTTTAGAACATGCTAAGTCTGATGATTTAGAACCTGTCTTAGAGTTACAAAACACAACAGCATCTGGTAGTGGTTATCGCGGTGCTTTTATTTCGATGACAGGTTACAGCACAAGTGGTACTGAATATACTCGCGGTGTTATCGGAATGGGCAGTTCTACTGCTCAATATTCTTATCCTTACATAGCGGCTAATATTACTTCGGTAAGCTGTGGCATTAAACTCTCAGGTTCAAGTAGCTCTGCATATAACGCACTGACTCCTTGTAACAGTATAGGTTCAAATCTCAACAACGGCATGCAATGCGGGCATCCTTTTTATAAATGGAACACTGTATACGCTACAAATGGTAATATCTCTACCTCTGACCAAACACACAAAAGAGACGTAGAGGAACTATCAGAAGCAGAGACTCGTGTAGCTGTTGCCTGCAAAGGCTTACTTCGTAAGTACCGATGGAAAGATGCATATGAAGAAAAAGGCGAGGAAGCAAGAATCCACTTTGGAATAATGGCTCAAGATTTACGAGATGCGTTTTCTAATGAGGGATTAGATGCGAGCCGTTACGCTATGTTCTGCTCTGACACTTGGTGGGAAGATGAAACAGGTGAAAGACACGAAGAACAAGAATTAGCACCAGAGGGAGCAGTTGAGACTACACAGTTAGGCGTTAGATACGAAGAACTATTAGCATTTATAATAGCGGCACTTTAAGGAATAATATCATGGTAACGGAAGAAACTAAACAAGCTGTAGACGTATTTGCGGCATCCACAGGTGCTATGTCTTTGGCGGCTTGGTTGCCTCCTGTTGCTAGTATTTTTACTATTATCTGGTTAGGTATTCGTATCTATGAATCAGAGACAATACAAAAGATTGTACATAAGAAGTGAGAAAATTATGTTACAACAATTAATTGGACCAGTATCAGTATTACTTGATAAATTTATAGAGGATAAAGACAAGAAGAATGCCATCGCCTTTGAACTTTCGACAATGGCTGAAAACCACGCGCAGGAACTTGCGAAAGCACAACTTGCGGTTAATAAGACAGAAGCGGCACACCGAAGCCTATTTGTATCGGGTTGGAGACCTGCTGTTGGTTGGACTTGTTGTTTTGGACTTGCGGGTCAGTACATTCTTATCCCAATGGCAAATTTTTCGCTTGCTCTTACCGATTCTGCCATTAAAATCCCTGTACTAGATACTTCAACCATGATGCCAGTTCTTATGGGTATGCTTGGTTTAGGTGCTATGAGAACTGTTGAAAAAGCCAAAGGCGTAGCGAGGAATAAATAATGGGAATGTACGGACCGACACAAAAGCAGTATACAGGGACTGGCGGCAGTTATGGCGGTGGTTCGTCTTCCACGAGCACTCCCAGCACTCCTAGTAGTGACCCTTATTCTACGTACGTTCCCCCCTCCTCTGGCGGTGCAGGTACTCCTGATGTAATATCTTATGGTGGTACATACTCAGGAGAAACAGCTCCTTCTGGCTACACCCCTACGTACTTTCAGTTGTTTGGCACGCCCTCTCCTGAAGATATGCAAGCCTTCTATACTGTATACTATAGTATAACAGGAGAAGATATTGAAAGCCATCCTGCGGCACAGGTAACTAATTATGTAAGACCTTTTGTCGTTGATTATTCAAGCGGTGCATCAACCGAGCAAATAAATAAAATAAAAGAACAAGAAAAAGAATTTTTAGAAACAGGAATGTTGCCTTATGATTTGACGGCACAGTTAGACAGTCTCCGTGAAAGCATACCTACACAGACAATCGCTGATAAAGTAAACGAAGGCGCAGAGTATAAGACACCTACTAGCTTAAGAGAAGCTAAGGGACTTGCTGATAAAATTTATGTAGATACCCTTGAGCATCACTTAACCTTACACGCAGTAGGCAGTGACGAGCACGAAGCTATAAGACAGGCTTTGATATTAGGACCTTTAAATTTTAATAATCCTGAAGCGGCAATTAACAATTTATTTGGTGATATGAGTACGTATGCCGTCCAAGAAGCCGCACGTTTCCAAGCGGCAAGCATGAAAGAGTATTTGACAGCCAACAACATACCTCTGTATCAAGAAGTAGAGAACGAGGCGATAGAAGGTGACAAAGTATACTTAAACACAGGGACTGCTCTGCAATGGTTTGAAGAAGACGGGAACGCTTTAAATCTCAATGGGGGACATTTTGGTTACAACAGGTATTTAGCGTCAGAGGATACAGAACTAGGCTCATACAGTATGTATGAAACTGCACCACCGCCCCCAGAAAACAATGCTATTAAACCTCTTACACAGTTATTTGCTGTAGGGTCAGTTATACTTTCTGGTATGTTTCCGCAATTTGGACCTATTTTTTCCGCTGTTAACACACTGGTACAGGGTGGAAATCTTGAAGATGCTTTAAAAAATGGCGCGTCTCAGTTTATTGCTAGCGGTATTTCCAACGCAACCACCGCTGAGCTTAACGAAGTCACAACAAAAATCTTTGACGCAGGAGGTATTGACCTTACATCTATGCCTGTCCCTGCTCAAAATATGATATTAGATACCTCCAGAAGTATGATGCTAGGTGAGTCAGGCTCAGACGCATTTAAGGCATCAGCCACAGGCGAGCTTTTAGAATCTATCGATGTTGACATTGATTCACCTGATTTTAATTTTGATACTCCTGAGTTTATTTCAAATTTTGGAAATGTCCTTAAAGACGCAGGGGAAGCTGTTGTTGATGTTTTAGAAGAACCTGTAGACCTTATAGCCGATGCTTTTGAGCCTGTTTTAGATTTTGGTGATGACGTTATTGATGCTGTAGAGCCTATAGTGCAGACAGGTTCAGATGTCCTATCTGATGCCGAAGATGTAGTTATTGATGCTGTAGAAGAAGAAACGGTAGACGCTTCTTTACCAGAGCCTGTTCAAAACGTAGTTAATGATACAGTCCAAGCCCTACTAGAAGGCGGCTCAGCAACAGACGCGGCTCTAGAGTCAATAGCAAGCGAATCGTGGTCAGCCATTAAAGATGCCGCTCCTGCATTAGAAGATGCCATTAAAGATGTTATACCTGATGTAGATTTTAACACTCCTGAGTGGCTTGAGAACGCAGGCAATATTGTTGTTGAATTAGCAGAAACAGTTGAACCAATTGCAAAAACATTAGAAGACGTCTTTATAGACCCTATAGATGACGCTGTAGACGCTTTTGGAGGTAATGTAGTAGACCCTATACTACAAGCAGGACAACAAGTAACTGAAGCCATTATAGACCCTATAGATGACGCTATAGACGCTTTTGGGGATACTGTAGTAGACCCTGTACTGCAAACAGGACAACAAGTAACTGAAGCCATTATAGACCCTATAGATGACGTTATAGACGCTTTTGGGGATACTGTAGTAGACCCTATACTACAAGCAGGTTCGGATGTTTTATCTGACGTAGAGGACGTTCTTAAAGAAGGCGGGCGTTTTCTTGATGATTTAATTGATTGGGATAAATTAGTTGGATTAAGAGCCGCAGGTGTTTCAAAGCCACTAACACCAACAGAAACTTTATTTGCAGGTGAGATATATCAACATAAGATTAAAGAAGCTCCTGATATGTTGTTTACTAATGAGCAAATAAAAAATTATTTAAAAGGAAACAACACACAGCAAGCAACAAACGTTTCTGTACCTTTAGATATGTTTGGACAGCCCAGTAGTAATGTGTTTGGCAGTAAAGGCGGTGGGTTGTTTGGTAAAGGAACAAACGAGTTTTTAGGAACAGCACCTGTAGTAAACAATAAACCAAACAAAGAAGATGAAGAAGTAAAACCTTTTGATTTATTTTCATCAACAATTTAGAACAACACAACAAAGGTATATAGTCTGATGACTTACTTACAACTAGTAAATAGCGTATTACGTAGATTAAGAGAAGACGAAATAGCTACTATTGAAAATTCTACTGATTCTTATGCGAAACTTATAGGAGAGTTTGTAAATGACGCTAGACGTATTGTTGAAGATTCGTGGGATTGGTCAGCACTTAGGAACACAATAACTGTCTCTACAACTGATGATATTTTTACGTATACAATGACGGGAACAAACAATTCGTTTAAAATACTAGATGTTATTAATGACACTTCTAATTCTTTTATGCGTCCTGCTAGTTCTCAATGGATGAACAATGCATACCTAGTACAAGAGCCTGTTAAAGGTTCTCCTGAATACTACTCTTGGAACGGTGTAGACGCTGATGGTAACGCTTTAGTTGATTTGTACCCTAAACCAGATAAGGCATATACACTACGTTTTAATATTGTAGACAGAGGAGATTCTTTTAGCCTTGATGCAGAGAAACTAGTTGTCCCTTCATCTCCTGTCATTCAATACGCAGTGGCTTTAGCTTCTCGAGAAAGAGGCGAAACAGGCGGTACTTCTGCACAAGAATTGTTTTCTTTAGCGGACACTACACTAGCCGATGCTGTAGCTTTTGACGCGGCTAGATTTCCTTCTGAAACTGTATGGACACCTTGCTAATGGCACAACAAATACAGAACATTACAATTCAAGCCCCAGGATTTGCAGGGATTAACAGCGAAGATTCTCCGTTGTCTCTTGACCAATCTTTTGCGGCAACTGCGAGTAACTGTATTATTGATTCTTATGGACGTATAGGCTCTCGTAAAGGCTATTCAGAAATATCTACTCATGCCAGTACAGCCACGTTGTTAGGCTCTAGTAGGGGCATAGAGGCTATACACGAGTCACTAGATGCTAGTGGAGATAAAGTAGTATTCTCCGCGGGCAACAATAAAATATTTTCAGGAACTACTACATTAACTGACTTATCTGGCTCTATAGACTATACACCAACAGCAAACAACTGGAAGATTGTTAGTTTTAATAATCACACTTATTTTTATCAAAGAAACCACGAGCCTTTGATTTACACAGATTCTAGTGGCTCAGGAGTACTGGTCGAGCATAGTGGTTTTGCAGGCTCACCTACAGCACCGCAGGCTAACGAAGTATTAGGAGCATACGGTAGGCTATGGGCGGCTGATGTGTCTGGTGACACCAAGACTGTTTATTGGAGTGACACACTACAAGGACATAAGTGGTCAGGCGGTACAGCAGGCTCTTTAAACTTGACTACTGTATTTCCAACAGGACATGATGAAGTTGTGGCACTAGCCGCACATAACGGCTTTTTAGTTATTTTCTGTAAGGATTCAATCATTGTCTATTCTGGAGCTGAAAGCCCTGCAACTATGCAACTACACGATACTGTAGAAGGCGTGGGTTGTATTGCTAGGGATTCCGTACAGCACACAGGTACAGATATTTTATTTTTATCTAAAGACGGTGTACGTAGCTTTGGAAGGACAATACAAGAAAAGTCAATGCCAATGCGCGACATCAGTAATAATGTCCGCGGTGAGCTAACAAAGATTGTTAACGAACAAACAAACCCTATTAAATCTATATATAGTGCTGAACAAGCATTTTACTTATTATCTTTTGCAGACAGTCAGACTGTATATTGCTTTGATATGAGACAAACGCTACAAGACGGCACTAACCGAGTAACAACGTGGTCAGGTGTCAATCCTAGAAGCATAGCTAGATTGTCCGATGGTAGTATATATTTTGGTAGAGAAAACGGCATATTCAAGTACGAAGGATATTTGGATGACGGTGAACCATATCAAATGCTATACTACAGTAATCCGTTAAATTTTGGTAACTCTACAAATATTAAGTTTCTAAAAAAGTTTAACATTACTGTTATAGGTAACGTAGCGGCAAAAACAACATTAGCTTGGGGTTATGATTATGAAAGTACTTTTAATAAAAAAGTGTTTAGTACTGAAGAACCTAATACACAGATAGCAGAATATAATGTTGCTGAGTTTGGAGACGCAACGACAACTTTGCAGATACCTGACCAACCTACTGTTTTTTTAGGAGACTACAGCAGTGCTCCTGCTACTACGGGAACACCTTATACTATTTATTTTAATACAACAGACAGTAAGTTTTATTTTGAATTTAACAATACATGGCTTGAAGCGTCTGTGTTAAATTCTAATTATGTCGCTTCTTTATTTACACAGGGGACGGACATACAGCGACCTTCAGTAAACACAAGCGGTAGTGGTGCTGTAATTACCATTGGAATCGAATCTACTATTAATAACGCACCTTATTCAATACAACAAATAGATGTACATGCTCTTATGGGGAGATTAATTTAATGACAGACTATACTCAAACAACTAACTTCGCACAAAAAGACTCACTCCCTTCAGGCAATCCTTCTAAAGTAGTTAAAGGTTCTGAATTTCAACAGGAGTTTACTAATATTGCTACAGCTGTAGGCACAAAAGCTGATAAAACAGGTGCTAATTTTACAGGCTCTGTTACAATGCAGTCTGACCTCATTGTAGATATTAACACCTTTGTGGTGGATTCTTCAGAATCTAAAGTAGGTATAGGCACAACAACACCTACGGAAAAACTGGATATAAACGGAGATTCAATTCGTTTACGTACAGCACAAACTCCTGCAAGCGCGGGTGCGGCAGGCTCTCAAGGGCAAATAGCTTGGGATACTAATTACATTTATGTGTGCATAGCTACTAATACGTGGAAACGTGTAGCTATCTCTACTTGGTCATAGAGGGTATAAAATGAGTTTATTAGGTTCATACGGTGATTATCGCTTAGGTGCTCAAGCAGGGGCTCAAACAGAACAATTAGCAAGTGATGTTTTAGGGCAAGCGCAAGCACAAGGCGTTGCCGCGGCAGAAATGGCTGAGTTTCAACCCTTTTCAATTACGGGTGCAACAGGGGCATCATCTACTGTAGGTAACACAGGGATTACATCATTAAACGTAGGTTCAGACGAACAAGCACTAATGGCGTCTCTTCAGCCTCAAATAGCCACTGCGTTTCAAGGTGTAGGTCAAGACGTAAACATAGGTGGTCAGGCAACCACTGCTTTTGCTGGCTTAGGTACTCCAAATGCTTTAACCACAGGGGGTCAAACAGCTTTAGGTGCTATAGGTCAAGGAACTCCTTTTGCCGCAACTAACCAAGCGTATTCAGCTTTAGGACAGTCTCCTCTAACTACTTCAGCTCTTCAAGGTCTAACTGGTTTTACACCTTCTGTTGATGCTTCAGGTATTCAAGGTTTAACTGGACAAGCATCTAGTTTAGGTTTTCAAGGATTAACTCCTTCAGATACTTCAGGTCTTTTTCAGGGGTTGTCTCCTACAGCTGATGCATCAGTAATGTCTGGTTTAGGACAAGGAGGTTTGTCACAAGCAGGTCAAACAGCTCTTTCAGGTTTGAGCGCAGGAGGAGCTTCGGGTGTTCTTGGAGGCTTTGGGGACATGGGTTCTGCTGCCCGCACTGATTTGGATAACATACTTTTAGATAGAGGAATAACAGGGGTTAGTGTCTTAAAGGAAGGTTATGGTACAAGTGCTGAAAGACGTGACTTAACAGACTTGTCTCAAGCGGCTTTGACAGGAGCAGGAGCTTCTGCCTTAACAGGCTTAGGCGCAACAGGTTTGACAGGAGTAGGAGCAACAGGTTTAAGCCAAGCAGGTGAAAGCGCTTTACAACAAAACATTATAGACCAAGCTACTGGAAGTTTTGCAGGAATAGGAACTGACCCAAGAATAGCAGGTTTGTTGTCTCAATCTGATACTTCTTTATCAAGAGCGGCTACTGATATATCTAGTACAACTCAAGATATTTATAATCAAATAAGAGCCACACAGACACCTGAAGAAGAACGTAAGGCTCTAGCCTTAGAGGAACGTATGTTATCTCAGGGACGCTTGGGGTTAAGTTCTGATGCGTATGGCGGTGCTACTCCAGAAATGTTAGCTCAGGAAACAGCTAGACAAGAAGCTATGGCTAGTGCAGGTTTAATGGCTAGACAACAAGCTGTACAAGAACGAGAACAAGACTACACTAGAGGTTTGGGCTTATTGAATCAAACTGAGTCAATGAGACAAAGTGACTTAGCAGAGGCAACTAGTTTATTAGGCGCGGCAGGTACTCGACAAGAGCAAGATTTGGCTAAGGCACGTGCACAGCTAACAGGAGGTTTGAGTCAAGAACAGGCTGAGCTACAAAGAGCGCAAGCACAGCTTACAGGTGGTTTAAGTCAGCAACAAGCAGATTTAGCTAGAGAAACAGCGCAACTCTCAGCGGAAGAAAGAGCTGACCAAGCAGAACTACAGCGAGCTCAAGCAAAACTAGAGGCAGGTAATCTAAGAGAGCAAACGAATATAAACAAATTAATGGCTGAATTTGGTGCTGAAAGACAGCTTTCACAAGATGAGCTACAACGAGCACAAGCTCAGTTTGGCGCAGGAATGACCGCTGACCAACTTGCTTTGTCACAGGCTCAAGCAGAGTTTGGAGCAGGCGTAACCGCAGACCAAGCGGCATTACAGCGGGCACAGGCTGAAGCAGGTGCTGTTGAAAGAGCAAGACAAGCAGAGTTAGCTCAAACCCAAGCTCAATTTGCCGCAGACCTCGGTTTAGACCAAGCGGCATTACAAAGAGCGCAAGCACAACTAGGCGCAGGACTAAGTGTAGACCAAGCGGCACTACAGCAGGCTCAAGCACAATTAACGGGTGGTTTGAGTGCAGAGCAAGCAGAACTACAGCGAGCTCAAGCCTTATTAAGTTCAGGTTTAAGTCAAGAGCAGTTAGCCATGCAACAGGCGCAAGCTCAGCTAACTGGAGGTCTCAGCGCAGACCAAGCGGCACTACAACAGGCAACTGGTTTGTTGACTGCAAGTTATTTACCATCACAGCAAAACTTGGCTACAGCTATGTCATTACAAGACGCATACTACAAGCCACAACAACAAGCTCTTGGTTTATTAGGCGCAGGCACAAATATTGCTCAGTTAGCCGATTTAGGTCGAAGAGAAGGCGCAGGTATCTATGGAGACCTAGTACAACAAGGCTTAATGGGAAGTGCTAACTTATTAGACAGAGCGTCTAGTATGGAAATGGCATCTGATACTGAACGTTTACAAATTTATAAAGACATACTTGGACTTTAATAGAGGATAATTATCATGGCTAAACAACCCGACATAGTAGGTCTTTTTACTGGTATAAACAACCAACAGCGTTTAGACCCCTCTACAATGACCGCAGGTCAGTATCAACTAGCGATGCAGTCACGTAATCTTCAACAAGGAAGACAGGGGATGGTGAACGCACTGGGTAAACAGACTGGTGAGCAGAGACTACAGACAAAACAACAAGATGCTTTAATGGGTTTTAATAAACTACCTCTTGAAGAGCAAAAAAGAACTATTGTAGGCTTACAGGCGGCAGGCAATACAGCTTTAGCGGGCACACTTGCCACTCAATTAGCGTCTAATCAGAAAAGGCAAATTGAAGACATTAGGCGAGAAAAAATGATTACTCAAGCACAGTCATTAGGTTTAGACCAAACAGCTGAGTTGTTAGTTAACGGTGGTAGTCTTACTAAAGGTGCAGAAGATATACGTAAAGGACAAGAAACAGATATTGTCAATAAACAAGGACGAAGAGGTAAAATAGCTATAGCAAGAACACGTGATGTAGGAGAGCCTATGCTTAAGTCTATAGCAGGGGGCGAGTATGATTCTTTAAGCAATGAAGAGTTTCTTAAGGTAATATCAGGTGAAAAAGCAACCCTTAAAGTATATACAGATTCTAACGGTAAAGCAAGACCATTCCGTGTAAATGAGTCAGGTAAAGTATATAATAAAGACGCAGATAAATGGGTTATGCCTTCTGAGTTAGGTCTGACACAAGCCGCACAGCTGACTAGAACAATTACTGATGCTGATAGAATATCTGGCAAACTAAAAGACAAGGCTACAGATAACTTCTTTGTTGCTAATGAAAAAGCACTATCTGCTCAGAAAATATTAGAAATTAATGCTAACTCTCGTTCATTGATGGAGGAAGGTATCATTACTGGAGCAGGGGCTAATTTCTTATCAGGTATGGCTAGTATTGGTGTACAGTTAGGAATTGTACCGCAAGGTGTTGAAGATACGTTAATAGCTACTCAAACATTTATGGCTGAACGAGGCAAGCAAGTCCTTGCGTTGTTAGGCTCAGGAGACGTTGGTGCGGGTACTGGTATTTCGGATAAAGATGTGGCGTTTATGAAGGAAGTAGCGGGTCAGCAAATTACGTTGAACAAAGAAACTTTATCACGTATTATGCGTATTGAAGAACTAGCCGCTAGGAATGCTATTGCTGCAAGTAACTCACGCCTAGAAGTAATGAAGCAGTATGTTGGTGCAGACGAAGACTCTGCTCTATTGGATACGTTCTTTGTGCCTATGCCAGAGCCTTCAGTTACAGGTTATGTACCGACACAAGCGGCTCAGAATTATTTAGAGCAAGCAAGAGACAGAAGAACTCAACAAGTACCTCAATAGGAAGTTATAATGCAAATTCAAAATTATACAAAAGATGAATTGCTTGACGCTTTAGAAATGGCTGACCAACAGCAAGACATTCAGGCGGTCAACGAGCTTACTGGTATGCTTGAGGAGTTTGATAAGTCTCAAGGCTATCAGCCTGAAGAGTTTGTTTCCGAAGAGTCTTACAGAAAAGTACTAGCGGACGCAGGTAAAACAGTAGATGACTTACCTGTGTTTTTAGAAGAGTTAAAACAGAAGGAAGAAGCAGGTACGTTGTCCAATAGAGAACGTGGTGTTTATGGCGCGTTAAGCGGTAGAGGTGGACTAGGTACTGGTCTTGATTTGGTAGGGACAGGTATAAGCCTTTCGGCTAGAGAGGTCAGCAAGTTTATACCCGACAGTGTAGAAAAGAAAGTTGTTGACGGTGTTACTGAGTCAGTTAAAAAACTAGGTGAAATACCTACTGTTCAGAAAGGACTAGAAGCAATTGGTGAAGGCTACCAGTCATATCTACAGTGGAAGTCAGAAAACCCTAATGATGCTATGGGTGTAGAAAGTATTATCAATGTAGCAGAAGTATTTGCTCCTCCGTTTAAGCGTAAGCCTATTCCCGATAAAACTATGTTCCGTACAATGGCTGACAAACAGCTTGACAAAGCCAGAGAGTTGGAGACTGGACAGCGTAAGGATTACTTATACACATTAATTACTCCTATATCTACTAAAGCTAATGACGAAGCCCGTGTTAAGCGTATGACTCAGAATGATAAGGGTCGTAACGTCTATAATCCCACTGACGAAGAAGAAGAAATGGTAAACATCTTAAAGCGTATACCTGTCAGTGCTGATAATAGTTTGGTAGGCAACAGAGTTATACTGGATACTGAGATAAACAAAGTCCACAACTCTTTGGTCAAACAGCTAGGTAAATCTAAAGTCAAGTTAAATAAGAAAGAATTAAATACTGAGTTAGAAGGAATTGTAGACGACCTACAAGAAACTAACCCCGTGCTTGTTGGTGATGCCTCAGCAGTAGCTAAAAAGATATTCAACAAAGCACAACAGCTGTTAGTCAAGTCTGATGGTTCTCCTGCACAACTTATGCAAGTACGTAGAGACTTAGACAAATGGGCTAAACAACAAGGCAAAGGTAGCTTTGATGGTAACGAGAACGCATATACAGTAGCACAACGCGCTGTACGTGACTTCCTAAACGAAAAAGTAGCCGATGCTGTACCTGAGACTGCTGTGTTAGATAAACTACGTAAACAACACTTGTTACTACGTGCGGGTGACAGACTAGTGCCCAAAGCCGCACAAGAGGCTGACACAAAAATAGGTCGTTTAGTTGATAACTTTTACATAGCGACAGGGACTACACCTCCCAAGACTATGTTAGGTAAAGTAGCTACTGTAGGTTTAGCTACAAGTATCGTAGGTGGTGCAGGGATGCTAGGTGCGTTACCTTACTTAGCCTCTGGTGCGGGTGCAGGGACAATAGGTTATGCAATCTATCGTGGTTCGGTCAGTCCGTCATTACGTAAGGCACTATCAGCCGCGCTTAGAGAGACAGACAATCTGTTAAGTAGTAAACTAAGCAAAGAGATGCGTAAGGCTATACAGGCTGACCGTGTTGTTCTTGTGGAGGCAATGAAACTACCTACAGCACCTGAAGGAGCAGACGAAGATGAGTGATGCTTTAGATACTAAAAGCCCGTGGAGTTCTTTAAGTCAGCCTAAGTCGGCTAGTCAATACTACGCCAAACAGATGCTAGATAAGCCACCAGAAGAAAGACAAAAGTATGCTGAAGAATTAGCGTACAATCAGCTTTCTCTTGCTCCTGTTTCAGGTGAGGTTATATCTGCTAAGGAGGCTAAAGATTACTTTGGAGAGGGAAGGACTGGCATGGGCATGTTAGCTACCGCAGGGGCTATTCCTCTTGCAGGGGCGGCTATACGCCCTCTAACTAAAAGCGTGGGTAGCTTACTAAATAAAACAGCAATGAACACCCCTACGTTAATTCCAGAATTTTATTCTAACCCTATTAAAGGTCCTATTAATTTTCTTAAAGAGTATGGTAAGTCTTTTTTACCCGCTATTAAAGAAAGTATTGACCCTGTAGAGGTTGCCCGTAGAAGCCAAACAGGAATGTCTAAAAGAAAATTACAAGAAGGTTTACAACCAACAGTTGGTAAGGACGCTGAACTTACAGGGACTAGTATAAATCGACAAGTGACCCCAGACGCTGACAACGCTGTAGAAAGAAGTGTAATTGGTCTTTCTTATTTAGACAGCAGGATACCTATTCAGGACACATCCAGAATATCGTCTGGCATAGGCAATGGTTTTAGACGAAGCAACGCTGAACAAGTGCCTGAGTCTATTGTACAGCGGGCAACAAATCAGCTTACTGAAGGACCACACGTTAAGAGCGGAAGTAAGACAGAATATGAAATACAAATAAAAGACCCGCACAACAAAAGCAACGAGGGTTTTATAGAATCTGTGGGTGATGCTAGTGCGGGGTCTACTGTTGTCCGTATGATGCGCGGGGATTCTAAAGAAAAGTACTTAAAAACTATAAACAACTATAGAAAAGCTGACGAATTAGAACCTTTCGATAAGTTAGATGGAAGACAAATGGTAGAGTATATGCAAATTTCCTCTACCTTAGATAACGCAAATATAAAAATAATGCAACAAGCGGGTGTTACAGGTCAGCCTGCTCAGGTCGTATCTAAACTTTTAGCGGCAAGAGCAAAGCAAGCATCGGGCAAACCCTTTACTGATAAAGATAAACAGCTAAAGAAAACGCTAGATACCTTTAACAATCTTTTAGATAAGCGTATAATTAAACTTTCTAAAGTAAAGGATGAAGCAGGTAATGTAGTCAGTTCCCGTAACGTAGGCGACATACAGCAACCAGACGGTTATCTTGTAACACAGCAAGCGTTTACATCGAGACAGAAAGAACTAGGAGGCATGAACGCTTTTGTTGTCGTTGACCCTAATTCTGAAAAGATGTACACTATGATAAGTGATGGTCACGACATTATGGGTGTAAACCCTGTGGGTGGTAAGGGGCTGATAACAGCCGAACCTATAATTGTTTCGTCTATTAAACCCAAAGGCGGTTACAAGAAATCTCAAATAAAGAGTAGAGCAACACAGGCAAATGTTAATGAGGCTTTGTCTGACACAGAAAAACTAACGGGGATTAAGCCAGATAAAGGTGAGAGCGACTTGAATTACACTCTAAGGGCTTTAAGTACTTATAAACCTGCCGTTACTGCGGCTGACAAAGCTAGGGCTAGGAACGCTAAATTGAAGCTAGGAGGGACTTTAGGTACGGGTGGGTTACTGACAGGTGCGGCTTTAAGAGACGATGAATAACAAAAGGGGGCATTGCGCCCCCTTAGTTTTACCTATGCTATTTCACACGCGCCTCCGACACACGCCAGTTCTTGCGAACCTGTAGTATTA
>Ga0206682_10002809_pt1 | contig 15449 bp, 8 predicted proteins | sample M240m12015metaG_FD_155444 | JGI IMG/M metagenome (GOLD analysis project Ga0206682, IMG submission 155444) | Ammonia-oxidizing marine archaeal communities from Monterey Bay, California, United States - M2 40m 12015 | ecosystem: Environmental > Aquatic > Marine > Intertidal zone | place: USA... | reverse complement strand
GATCAGGACTCTTGGCATACCCTGTCCTCACCTTGGTTGTTGATGAGTCTTCGGTTATTGTATCGCTAGACGCGCTCGATTGAAGCAACTTCATAGGTTGAGAACGACACTACCCTCCATGCTCAGGCGGGTGTTGATGCGGCGCGCCTACAACGCAGGTCGGTGGGACGCCGCTCGCACCCATGCCTCACACTTATTATCACGACCAAGCGAGCAGACACTTGCTCGCTCAGTCATTGTGCGCTCGTATTGGAATGAAGGGCGCTTTCAAGAATTAGTTGATAGCACTGAAGAGTGGCATGATGAACTGTCTCATTCATACCGTGAACAAGCGATTGATCGGCTGAAAGTCACTGGCGGGGAAAAAAAATTAACCATGATGAAGGAAGAGAAACTACAACGTTTACGCGATGGCCAACCACAGCCAAAGGACACAATCAACTGGTCTGTAGAGCACATGGATGCAAATTTTTCCCAAGAAGGAAGTCGCGTTTGGTTCCGCTATCCAGAGGGGTATGTCTTTTGGGACATGCCTTCAGATTATGATTTGCAATCGACCCACCGTTCGTTGTTGTGCTTAACTGCTGAGGTTTTGCTTTCACCTTGGATTTCAAGTTCAAAGGGCGCATTGCCAAAGGGGCGGATACTGGGGGAGCGAGCAAGTCTCTCATTTTCCGCAGGAACGGATTCGACCGCTGGCGCCGCAGTCATGGCAGATTCTACACTGCTAGGCTACCATCGCCGTTCGTTTGATTCGATGTTGGATCATCGCAATGCAGAGCGCCTCATCAACCATCTCAATTCAACAGGTGAGCGAGAAGTACTCTCAATTTCTTCAAATCACGAACTCATTCGAACGAACCATGGAAAACCGGTTGGGTTCTCCACCGATTTTGCATGCGCTTCACACCTTCTTCTCTTGGCGGACCATTTCGATTTAGGAGCGATTGGATTTGGCATGCCAATCGATAATACATACCTCTGGAAAGGCAGAAAGTTTCGAATATTCGAAGAAACGCAGTATTACACTTACTGGACCAAGCGTTTTGCCCAAGCAGGACTTGATTTACTCTTTCCAATTGCGTCAATATCCGAGGCAGGTGCATTGATGATCGTCAAACAAACCTCATGGCTCGAGCATCTGAATTCTTGTATGAGGGGAGATGGAGTGAAAGGTTGCGGACGGTGCTGGAAATGTTTTCACAAAAACGGACCACTCGGGCGACCCTTTGACATCACATCTTCCGAGATTCAGACCTACCTCCACAAACGCCCCATGCCAACCGCAACCCACGCCCTCTGGGCCTTGCAAACGATGGGTCATCGGGATGAAATTCCCGACATGGCTCACCTGTTTGAGAAGGATTTCTCGTGGTGGGCAAAGGTGTATCCACCGGGTTTTGACCTGCTTCCTGAGCGTTGGCGCGAACCAATAGAAACCAATGTGCGTAACCTTCTCCCGGTCATGCCTCAACCGTATGCTTTGCATGATGTAAACCACTTCGGTGAATGAAAGACGGCGCCAGAATCGGCTTTCCGTATCAAGTGGATGCAACATCTCCATAACCGAGATGCAGAACCATTCCCTCATGAGGTGGCCGTTTGGTAAAAAGGCCAGTTCAAACAAGGAAGAGGCTCGCCGTTTTTACAACGCTAAGGAATACGAAAAGGCCGAGCCGTTTTTGGATGCGATGCTCAAAGAAAACCCGAACGACGCATGGGCGATGGATGTCCTCTCCAGGCTCTACATGAACACGGCACGACATTGCGAATCAATCGACCTGATTCGTCGATTGATTTCCACAAAACCAGACCCCGATTTGTTTCGTCGATTGATTCATGCGGCATGCGTGGAAAATGACAAGGATTCTGTGTTCCGTTTCGCGAATCGAGTCGACTGGAAGAATTCAGATGAAGACCTCCTTTCCAAAATTTATGAATCGTTTTGGCCAGATGAGAGGTGTGTTGCTTTTTTTTCAGAGACGAGGTGGAGTAATGAAATTCCATTCCCGACCTATGTCAATGCTGAACAATTATACCAACAGGGCGAGATAAGACAAGCAATCGAATTGCTGGTCTCTTTGGTTTCAAGAGAAGTCGTCAACGAATCAACCTTGATGTTTGCACGTCAAATTTGTATCACGCTTGGACAGGTGGAAATGGCACACGATTTGTGGGCAAACTACCTTCGGCACATCGATGGCGAACTCTCTCGAAAACGCTCTCTTGCCAAACGGTTGCGATCTTCTAAACGATACGAGGAAGCGCTTGAGATTGCAGTTATGGTTTTGGAAGAAAACCCCGATGACCTTCAGATGTTGGCCTTGATGACGGAACTTGGGCAGTATGTTGAACAATCTATGGCAGCGCTGGAGGCATATCACCGGTTGGACGGTTTGGGCGAGGCTAAACTGTACCATCTACGTCGTTTTGCGAAAACGGCTATCAAAGCAGCATCGGTTGATGACATGCTTCTTGCTGTTCAACGGTTGGTGGGGCTCGATGTTGATGCCAATGCCACCATTAGAAATGCCTACACCCGATTTTGTGATTTGAAGCAGTACGAGATGGCGGCGAAGGTTTTGGAACTTATACGAGGCACCTTACTTGAAATCGACCTCAAGGCTGCTCGGGCTCTCGAGGAAGGCAATCCCGAACAAGCGATGGATATCTTAGATCAAGGGCTCGTTGAAGCTGCAGAACACATCTCGTTCTTGATGAGAAAAGGAATCGCTCTTGAGGCGATGGGTGAGGTAAGCGACGCCATCTCAATGTTTGAGCAGGTGCTGCAGCTCAATCCCGAGCATGAATCCGCTTCTCAGCGGCGTTTGAAGTGTGGGTTGAAAATATGGCCAGAAGAGAAATACTTCGATGAAATTACACAAGTAACCAATCGCTTCCCTGAAAACATCAACTATCAATTCGCCCGGTTAAACTACGTGCTCAGCGTCAAGAAAGATTACGATTTGAGCATTGAAATAGTCAACACATGCCTTAATTATCACCCAGGCCATCAACGCTCTCATCTCTATTTCGCTTTGGTCCAATCGTGGAGAGGAGAGCACAAGGCTGCCCGCTCATCCATCAGTAAATCGCTCCTTCGTTGGCCGGCCTCCAACGACGTCTACATCACGGCATCTCAAATCGAGAAAAATGCGGGAAATACAATGATGCAACTCGAACACATCAATGCCATGTTGGGCTTACATGCCCTTCACCCCGTCCACTCTTCTTCACCAACCCATGCGATTACACCAGAGTACCTTTCCACAGCCCCTACTGTTGCCGTACAAGACAGTCGTTTGGTTTCCATCGTCATGACTACTTACAAGCAGGACCCGCTTTTGGATGCGGCCATCGCCTCAATTTTGAACCAAAGTTATCAGAACATCGAACTCGTCATTGTGGATGATTGTTCTCCAGATGATAATTTCTCTTACCTGCAACAACTTGCGAAAAATGACGCCCGCATCCGCGTGTTCCAAATGAGTAAGAACGGAGGCACCTATCTTGCGAAGAATTTCGGCATGACCCAGGCCCATGGTGAATTCATTGGCTTCATGGACAGCGATGACTACTGTCACGCACAGCGGATTGAGTATCAGGTTGCCTCCTTAGATACTCATCCAGAAGTTATGGGTGTAACTCATGATTATTTCCGCATCGACGAATCCTCTGACATTGAATTCAGGGGCATTGGAGCCTTACGGATGGCCTGCATCTCGTTGTTGATTCGAAAAGAGGTGGTTGATGAAATTGGATTCTTTGATTCTCTTCGTGTCGGAGCCGACACGGAATATATTGAGCGCATCGAAGCCCATTATGGGAAAGATCGTCGATTGCGCCTTCGGATTCCATCCATGTTCATGATGTTGCATTCAAGTTCGTTGACAGGGGGTGGGCCGTTCCATATTTCGTGGAGGTCGGTGACTGGTCATCGGTTGCAACACCATCGCTCGTTCCGCACATGGCACAGGAAGATCAAGGCGGGGTTGGAGGATTCCTTCGTTCCTCGTAAAATTCACGTTCGGCCCTTCCAAGCTCCGGAAGAAATGAAATCCACACATTACACCTGGAAAGAGGGTATGCAACTGTTTTCAGAAATGATCAAGAAACGAAACCATGATTGGTGGAAAGGAAAAAAAGCCGTGTGGCAAAAAGAGTTGTCTCCGAAAATTGCAGGACGGGATTACGTAAATGAACTTGGACTAAAGGTCCCAGAACTTTACTGGAAGGGCGAAGATTTGGCCTCTATTCCTTCGTTTGAACGGCTTCCAAATCAATTTGTGTTGAAGCCTGAAAAGGGTTGGAGTTCCAATAACGTCTACTGTATGAAAAAGGGAGAGGACATCCTCACACACACCCGACACGACAGAGATTCTCTCATTCTTGCCCTCTCAAACGACAAGTTTGTTTCTGAAAATAAACCCACCATCATGATTGAAGAGTTGCTTGAGCCTGAGGTAAAACAAAGCGATGACGGACTTCCGCGCGATTTCAAATTCTATTGCTTCGGTGATGAAATCGCAATGATTCACGTCGCCTTGCGAAAATCTGAGGTAAACAAAGGGGAAAATGAGCATCAATATTACACCCCTGATTTTAAGATTATGAGTCAAAGAATCATGGAAAAACGAGACCAAGGACGCACACCAATCCCTCGTCCAGACTGCTGGGACGAGATGGTCAATGCGGTCAGAACCATCGGTCGAGAACTTGGTATTTACATGAGAATCGATATGTATGCAACCAACAGGGGAGCAGTTTTTGGGGAGTTCACTCCTACCCCTCACGGGGGCAATGGGTATTCTGACTTTGCCGACCGCTATCTCGGATCATTTTGGAAAGGCGAGGAGGGCGTTGAATGATTGATAGCGACGCACAAGATTCAGCTGAAGGGCTGGCCTCTGAAGAGCGGACAAACGAAATTTCCCCAACAAAGATGAAGCAAAAAAAGCAACAACTTCGTCAAAATCAACTCATTCGTGAAAATCGTCGTCTGCGAAATTCAGCCTCATTCCGTGTCGGCAAGCTCTTCACACGGGCGGCGACGAAGCCCTGGCTTCTTCCTCTCCTTCCCTTCTCGATCTTGTTCCTGGTGTTCAGCATCGGCATGGAGCGATTGGGAAGGTGGCCGGTGCCGGTTGACAGCAAAGGCATGCGAGCAACTTCTCTGGGCAAACCTCGGGACTGTGTGATGTTCTTCCCAACCAACGGCGTTGGCTTTGGCCACTTCACGCGAATGTACGCCCTTGCCAAGCGCTTCAAGAAATACTCTCCGTCAACAGAAATTGTCTTTTTCACCACCATGCCAACCCTACACCTGCTCTACAACGAGGGCTTCGTTACTTACCACATCGCAGGCCGGAAAAAATATCATGATGTTTCGGCGAGTGAGTGGAATGCACTTGTCGAAGAACACCTTTCGTTGGCCTTTGACCAGCACAAGCCTTCCACGTTCATCTTTGATGGTGCCTTTCCTTACCGCGGTATGTTGAACGCCATCCGTGGTCAGGCCGCAACTCGAAAAATCTGGATGCGTCGAGGCACGTTCAAGAAAGGAAGTCGCATTCCAGTCGACAGCATCGCTCATTTCGATACGATTATCCATCCTGAAGACAGCGTCCCTCTCGCTCCAAACGAGTTGGAGCACGGTGTGGAATCGATTACCTGTGCCCCCATCGTCTTGCTCGACGAAAGTGATTTGCTACCTCGAAAGGCTGCCCGTCGTCGGCTCAATCTCCCTCTCAAGGGACGCGTGGTGTACGTTCAGCTCGGAGCTGGAAGAATCAACGACATCGGTTCAGAGATCCGGCTTACCGTCGAGGCGTTGTTGCGGTATGACGGTGTCACGGTTGTCATCGGGGAATCCATGTTGGGTGAACGAATTGACATCAATCTCAACCGTGTGGTTTTACTTCGGGATTATCCGAATTCAATGTACTTCAATGCCTTTGACGCAACCGTTCAAGCAGGTGGCTACAATTCATTCCACGAAACCAGGAAGTTCGGGTTACCTGCCTTGTTTTATCCAAACATGAACACCGGCATGGACGACCAACTTGCCCGATGCAAGGTTGCAGAGACTGAAGGTTGGGGGAAAGTGATTGTAAATCGTACACCCTCTGCAATCAGCGATGGCATCAAGCATCTGCTCTCAATGAATCGAAAGTCGAGCAACAACACACCAATCGGGGCCCTTGAGGTGTACCAAAAAATCCAGATGTCATCGGACGAAATTCCTGGATGGGCAAGATTGGAAAATTCAAACTTAGTTCATCGCATTAACCAACGATTCATTGAAATCAACGGTTATGAAATGGATTGGATGAAACCGATAACGTTTAACCATTACATTCAACGATTGAAATTCAATCTCGACCAGCAAATAGTAAATCTAACGGACAAGCTATTGGTTCGTGATTATGTTGCTGCACGCGTTGGAAGCGAATTTCTGATACCTCTCAGAGGTGTGTATGAGGGGGCAGAAGAGATTGATTTCGATTCGACTGCGACAGGAATCGTGATAAAAACGAATCACGGTTCAGGGCCCAATCATTGCGAGATGTTTCCGAGCCAGAAGACAAACGACGAGATCAGGGAGAAGTTTACCACTGCTCTTTCAAATCCGTACTATGGAACAAAATGGGGAGAATTCCAGTACGATGGAATTGAACCAAAACTGCTCGTCGAAGAAAGAATAGGATTACGGTCAAAACCTCCCGAAGATTACAAATTTCATATGTGGGATGCTGGACAAAACAACAGGTGGTTTTTGCAAGTTAATATTGACAGGGGTTCAGCCCAAAAGCTGAACGTTTACGACCAGAATTTCCATCTGATGGATGTTCAGAAATCCGGTTTGCCCAACGCAGACTTTGCGCTTCCCGAAAGAGATCACCTTGATACCATGTTCCAGATAGCAAAAAAATTAGCTGACGGCCATCCCTATGTTCGCATCGACCTGTACCTCGTTGATGACAAAGTCTACTTTGGGGAATTGACCTTTACTCCAGGTTGTGGATTTGGTGAATTTTCAGACATGAGTATAGCCAAACAATTCGGTTCTTATTTTGATGAGGTGGGCTTTTGAGCAATTTGTGGGAGTCAAAAATCCCCCCGATGATCGGGTGTGGAAACGATTGGACATTGTTCGAGCATGAGGTCGCTCAGCGGTTTGAGCGGCGTAACCCGGAGGCTTACACCCGGCCGGTTTCTATCATCATTCCCGTGTACAACCGACTGGAAAAGCTCGGTAAAACCATCGCAGCACTCACGCATTCAACCTACCCGCTTGAGTTGATGGAAGTCGTCATCGCAGACGACGGGTCAGCCGATAACCCCGAACAACTCGTCGAACGCTTTTCTTCTTTCTTCCCTGTCAAGTATGTTGGGCAATCAGATAAGGGATTCAGAGCCGCTCGTATTAGAAACAAAGGCGTATCGGCCGCCTCGCACGATAATTTGATTTTCCTTGATTGTGATATGCTTCCCGAACCCACACTGGTTGAGGCATTCATGAAATACTTGCATGTGAGCGACCGATTGGTGTTGTTGGGCGGACGACGATACGTCAATACAGACCATTTTTCGATTCAGAATGTGATTGATGATATCCAACCTGTTCTTGATCTACCAAGTCAATGTGTGGACACGGGGCGCGGTCCTGAAAAAGATGAACCACCGACAGAAGATTGGCGCTATTCCATCTATCGGGGATCGGACAATCTAAAGAATGTAAAGTACCCTTTCAATACGTACTGTGCAGGCAACATCGGATTGTCAAGAAGTCTCTTCAATCAGGTTGAAGGGTTCGATGAATCCTTTGTCCATTGGGGCATGGAGGACACAGAAATTGGTTATCGACTGTACAGGAATGGAGCATGGTTCATTCCCGTGGAGGATGCCAAAGCGTTGCATCAGGAACCCCCGGGAGGGTCAAATGAAACCAATCGAACAGAAGGCAGAGAAATTACTGAAGGCCAATTTGTAGAGAAATGCCCGGCAAAATACCGCCCTTATGTAGCCGGCAGAACCTATGAGGTACCCAAAGTATCTGTTTACATCCCCGCCTACAACTGCGAAGCGTTCATTCGCGAAGCGGTAGAAAGCGCACTCAACCAAACCTATGACGATCTCGAGGTCGTGGTCTGCAACGACGGCTCTACAGACAAAACAGGGCATATTCTCGACAAACACTACTCTGAAAATGAGCGTGTCACCATTCTTGAACAGGACAACCAAGGCATCTCTGCGGCAACCAATGCAGCTATCCGTTCTTGCCGTGGCGAGTACATCTTACAGCTTGATGCAGATGATGTGTTGTTGCCAAATTGCGTTGAATCTTTGGTTGATGTGATGGATACGACCGACCACGATTTTGTTTATGGCGATTCTCATTTGATTAGCACTGACGGTGGAGATTTGGGGCCTGCATATTCTTGGTCCAACTATTGCCGATTCCGTCTGCTCAACGGTATGTTCATTCACCATCCTCGGATGTTTAGAGCCTCAGTGTTTGCAAGAACCGAAGGGTTCAATTTTGAGTTATCAAATGCTGTCGATTTTGATTTTTATTTACAATTGTCGCTGCACGCTCGAGGCTACCATCTTCAGGTACCACTTTATCTCTACCGGCAACACACCACAAACACGTCGAAAATAAATCGCCAACAACAGGACAACAACACACTCGTTGCCTTGGAACGGGCGTTCATTTCCATGGGCCTGGAAAAGCAAATCAAACTCACCCCCTCAGTCGATGATGTTCGGAAATTCACCAAATCTATACAGGAAAATATCGATGATTACGCTTTGAATATGGAACAGGTTTACCTTCGCCTCGGCATCCATTCTCCATCCAAAGAACGGTTGATGTCGTGGGAATTGAAAAACGCCGTGTCTCAACATCAGCAACGCTTGCACACGCAAGACAGGGCGATGCATGGACAAATTGGTCTCCGCTATCTCAGAGTTGGTCCGTTTGGTTCCTCGGATGTCGTTCAATCAGTACGTTCTAGATTGGCAAAGGAATACGATGTGGAGGTTGAACTCATGGCAATATCAAAGGCGACTCACATGCAATACTTTGCCCTCGTTGTTCAATCTGGAGCCGACGCGACTTCGGTTGAACTTGCGCGGGTGGTTCGAGAAAACACCAATTGGCCTGTTGAGGTTGTTCGGAAGAAGGATGCACCATTTCACGTCCGTATTCGAACCAACGCTGAGCACCTCAATGCCTATTTCACTGCGGAAAAATCCGATGATGGAGATGAACCACCCTATCATTTCAAGGAATATTGGAGCGTCGTTAACGACACCTTGATCTTCACATGGAAAGATCACGAAGTGTTTTTCGAAATGCCCAGCGACTGGAGCATCGAAGACACTCACTCCGACCTCTTCCAACTTGCTCATTATTTACTTGTGGAACCTTGGGACAAATCAGCCATGAAGAATTGGAAACCTTCCCGTAAGCCGGGGTGGCGACCAGGCCTCGCTTTTTCTGGAGGTATTGATTCGGCTGCTGCGATGGCCCTCATGCCAGAAGAGACGGTGTTGTTGTACAACGAACGGTCGGGAATCAGCGGGCAGCTCAATCACACAAATGCGTTGAGGTTTTTTGAAAAAATCACTGAAGATACTGGACGTATTGTCCACAGGATTCGCTCAAATCATGAGCAAATCCGTGCACTTCAAGGAAAATCTATTGGTTTTTCGACGGATTATGCTTGTGCCATTCAAGTCATACTGCTTGCTGATTACTTTGGCTTGGACAGTGTTGCGACAGGTATGCCGCTGGAAAATTCTTATTTGTTCCACGGCCACAAGTTCAGAGATTTTTCGACCTCTTGGTTTTGGAAGCATTACTCACCGATGTTTGATGAAGTTGGTCTTTCGCTTTATCAGCCCGTTGCAGGTTGCTCGGAGGTTGTGAACCTCAACATTGTCACAGCATCAGGTTGGGATGGTTGGGCACAGTCGTGTTTGAGGTCCTCCAAGGGTGGGGAAGTGTGTGGAGGTTGTTGGAAATGTTTCAGAAAAAACACACTTCAAAATTTGCCATTTTCAATGAGCAATGAAATCAAAACCTTCCTGTCGAAAGAGCCATTGAAGCAAGCAGCAAGTACGCTGTATTCCATTCAACGAGGTGGCGTATCAAAGGAAGGTGTTGAAATACGCCAACAATTCCCGCAACTTGCTTCGCACCTCGAGATGGATTTTTCATTCCTCGGTCGCTATCTCGGAGACGCACTCAACCTTCTGCCAGAAAAATATCGTGGATTTACAAAATCACGATTGGATGAGTTCGCATTACCGATGGACGCGGGAGAAAAGAAACAGCTCTCGGGCATTAACCTCTACGACGGGTCAAATGCTTGATAGGATTTGGTAGACCAAGTTTGTTCGCTTCAACGGTTTTGCAGAAGCCCGCATGGCGCAGTGTTCTGAAACAAGGGTATTGAGGGCCATTTCAACTTGGACTGGGTCGTTCTCATTCGCAAACAAAACAGCACTCCGTTGCGTTCCTTGTCTGATTTTCCTCATCGTATCATTGTCTGTTTCGTTGTTGTAGACGCACAGGATCGGGACGTTTGTTTCAAGCATGACAGCGAGCGCCTCCAAATTCGGTGGTAAGATCGCACCCATCAAACGACGGTTCTCCCGAGCACGCAGCAAGCCTCCGTTCGAATCGTTCCACTGCTTTAGGCCGATGAAATGAATCCCTGGTTTCACCATCTTTTCGAAATCGAGTTCCGATTTCTTCCCCGACGCCCGGGAGCCATACATCCGTGCATCAAGCACCTCGTTTCTGACTTCAGCGCTGATTTGAGTTGAAGCGGGTGCAACCAGATTCATTCCGGTTGATGAGATGAGATTGAATTCCACAACGTCCGTGAACATGCCGCTCCTTGCCGCAATAGCTTCACTTTTCACCCCCTCAGGTCGAACCCAAATCCAATGGGTTGAGTCGGTTAATTGAACACAGTTGAGCACGCCACGGTAGGGGTAGGGTCCGTCAAAAAGAGCATTGGCAGGGCGGTGCGTTTCGAGTACGTTAGAGAGGAGTTGTTCGCACTGGGTATTCCATGCACTACGCTGATCTTTGTCCAATTCTTTAGGGTCGTTAAGCGGATAAACAACCGCACCTTTCGGAGCATACTGGTTGGCAGAGGGGTGCGAAGAAATGAGAACAGCCTTTTTTCCTCCTTCTTCCATCCATTCCTGGGCCATGAGGGCGCAGCGCTCCAAAGATGCAAATCCTTCCTCTGTGGTCGAGATCAAGAGCAGACAGTCAGCGTTCGTTGCATATTTTTGTTCTTTGAACTCTTTTTTTCTCACGTTCCTATTTCTCAAAAAATCAACATTGAGCTTTAGAAATGATACAGGCAAAATCAATAACTTCCAAGGTTTTCTGACAATATCTGTTAACAACAATCCGAGATTGAACGAGTAGGTTTTCCTGATACGATCCAGTTCGTCAGAGAGTTGACGTTCTTTCATCGTCATCCCACTACGCTGTTTGGTCATGTTTTCACCCTTCTAAATCATAGTACGCTTTGATGGAATCTTGAGGATCTCCTTGAGTGACAATCTTTCCGTGGTCCAACAACACAACTCGGTCACATATATCAGTCATCAATCCGAAACTGTGGGATACGATAACGACGGTGCTGGCGCCCTTGACCATATCCAAGATTTTCTTCTTTGATTTCTCTCGGAAATTTGGGTCGCCAACACCTAGCACTTCATCGATGAGAAGGATGTTAGGATTAATTGCAGAGGCTACTGCCAACCCCAATCTTGCTTTCATACCTGCCGAATATGTTCTGAGCGGTTCGTCAATGAAGGAACCTAATTCACTAAAATCGATAATCTCCTCTAGTTTAGATCGCATTTCCATTTCTCCGTGACCAAGGATTGAGCCGTAGAGGAGGGCATTTTCTCTGCCGGTTTGGTGTGCTGAAAAACCAGTGCCGAGGCCTGCGAGCAAAGAGATGTCACCAGCCGCATAAACCTCGCCTTCATCTGGCGGGTAAATTCCAGAAATGACCCTCAAAAGCGTTGATTTCCCGGAACCGTTTCGTCCTATGATTCCGATCACCTCTCCTTGTTTAATTTCCAAATCAATTCCAGAAAGGGCGGTGAATTTACGCTCTTTCTTCTTGAAAAAATCAGCAACAATGCCAAAGATATTCCTTTGTTTTGGGAAATGAAGAGTGATTCCCTCAAGTTGAATAGAGGTGTCTGTCATAGGTACTTCACCGCCCCACGTTCATATTTTGAAAAGACGATGGTGCCCACGACATAGATTGCAATGGCTACCACGACGCTTGAAAGAATGACGGCAGATGGAAGCTCAACCATTTTCCCTTCCAAACCGTGCCTGACCATGGTAATTGGGAGAACCATCGGGTTCCAGAGCGCTGCTTCACCCCATGCTCCACGCTCCATGGCCATCTCTGCCGTCCACATGACGGGTGACACGAAAAAGCCGGCACGCGTGATGAAACGAATGAGGTGTTGAACATCTCTTTGAACACAATTTAGGGGCGCCATCATCATTCCGAAACCTAGCGCCATAAACCCAGCCATAAAGACCCCAATGGGGACCCAGAGAAGGTGAAGGGTCACCGGTAAATCATAGATGTAGATGATGGGAATAATGACCATACAACTCATTAGCGTCACCACCAAGTTGGCACCAACTCCTGAAACTGGGAAAATTGATCTGGGGAAATACACAAGATGCATGGTTCGAACATTCCGAGTTAAGGAATTGGTAGCGGCGTTCAAAGATTTGGAAAAGCACCCCCACACAATTACACCTATCAGGACCCAAACGGCATACATTTTGTCAGGGTTTCCACTTAGCATGATGAATAAAAACCAGTAGACTGAAGCCAACAATGCTGGTTCAAGAACAGTCCATGCATACCCCAATGCGGCATTTCGATACCTCGCACGGACTTCCCTCCGAACCAAGTTGCGAACAAGGAAACGATTCTTTCGAATCTCTGTAAGAGTATGAAATGGCGCAAGCAATGAATTGGATTTCACTCCAATCTGACGGAGAACCAGCGAAGCGCCCTCGTTCTCTTGCATCATCAAGGGCTCGGAACAACCCTATATGATTGAAACGGAAAAATGGCACCGAGTTGTTGGATTCAACCGGGCTTTCATCAGCATCATCAGTATTCCAGTGGTTGAATTGATAAATTGAACCGTTACCGAACGAACATGAGTTGGAGCCAGCGGTTTTCTTCTTTGATTTCAAATGAAGACATGACAGTCGGCATCATCGGCCTTGGTTACGTTGGTTTACCAACTGCCATCGGTTTCCATGATGCAGGGTTCACAGTTTGGGGCGTGGATGTTTCTCAACGCACTGTTGACATGGTCAAAGCAGGTGAAAACCCAACCGGTGATCCCGATGTTGATGACATCATCCCTGCCCCAGGAACTGAACGCTGGAGCATCACCACCTCGACTGCCGAAGCAGTGCCTCATTGTGATGTTGTTTTAGTCACGGTTCCAACACCAATCACCCCCGATCTCAAACCAGACCTATCCTATGTCGAGGCGGCAGGTCGCGCTGTGTTCGAAGCGATTCCAAAAGGTTCGAACACCATTGTTGTCCTTGAATCAACAGTCTATCCTGGTGTCACAGCCCAAACTTGGATGCCGATCATTGAAGAACTGGCGCTTGTCATTGGTGAGGACTTGGAAATCGCTTACTGCCCTGAGCGCTTCAACCCAGGAGATTCAGCCCACGGCGTGCGCCAAGTGGCTCGCGTAATAGGTTGTTCAAACCCTGATGTTGGCGAGGCACTGGTTACGCTCTATCAGAAATTGACTTCAGAAGATGTCCGCTACGTCGGCAAACTCGAAGTCGCCGAGGCTGCCAAGGTCATCGAGAATGTGCAGCGAGACATCAACATCGCATTGGTCAACGAATTAGCTAGAATTTTCCCCGCTCTTGATGTTGACGTCGAGGATGTGCTTTCCGCCGCCGCAACCAAATGGAATTTCCACAGATACACGCCCGGCGTTGGCGTTGGCGGCCACTGTATCCCAGTTGATCCTTACTACATGATACAGCGAGCATCAGACGTCGGCGTGCCTGCTGGCCTCATCACCGCAGCACGCGCCGTCAACCGTTCAATGCCGAGCCATGTCGCCGGTGTTTTGACCGATGTCATGTGGTCGGCAAAAGTTCCAGCTGATGCAGCCAGGGTGCTGCTTTTGGGTTGGTCGTACAAAGCAGAAGTTGGCGATCCGCGAGAAACGCCCGCTGAACCTCTGGCTGAAACGCTCATGGCGAAAGGCATCACGGTTGGAGCATGGGATCCTCACCTTGAGAGCAGTATGTTTCCAGAAGGCGTCATCGCAGAAACAGATGTGAGTGAAGCGAATGGCTACGACATGGTTGTCTTAGTAACAGCGCACAAAGCATGCTTGGACCTCGATTGGCAAGCACTTCTTTCGAACATGCGCACTCCATTATTGTATGATGGACGTAGAGTGTTGGACCTTGAAGCTCTCAAATCAATGGGTTGGCAATGCTATGCTGTGGGTAAACCCCTTGGCGAATAGTAGCCTATGCATGAACTCCATAGCAAACGGTTAAACAAGCCTCACTTTTGGAGGGAATTGTAGGTTTATTCCTCAAGGTGTAATGAATGAAATACATGCTCCAGTGCCTCAAGACAGAGGATGTCATCGAAGACACTTACACCCTCAAGTACACCGATAACGCTCTCCTTCAGGCCAAATTCAATGGCCCAATCGAAGTCAAACAACTCGAAGGCGTCTGGAAATACCTTGACTGGATTCCAACCTCTACCTCAAATGAGTACGTTGCTGGAACCACGACCTACAAAGCAGAAGCCCTCGGCAAGTCCCTCGGCATGAGCAACCTCTGGGTGACCTTCCACGGATACTGGCCGGAGAAAGGTGGCTTGTGCCCCACTGGTAGCTTCAAAGACATGGAAGCCGTTCCAACCATCCAACGACTGCATGACCACGGTTGCAAAGGCCTCATTTGTGCAAGCGCAGGCAACACGGCCCGCGGTTTCACTCACTTTTGTGGATTGGCAAACATGCCGTTGATCGTGGTCGTCGGAAAAAATCACGGCCATCGCATTTGGACGAAGGTCGGCCACCCAACAGAATCTGTCAAGGTCGTCGTCGTTGAAGACGGGGATTATTACGACGCGAAAACGGTGGCCAAAGCCATCGCAAAGAAACTCACGGGGTGGCAAATGGAAGGCAGCGTTCACAATGTGGCGCGCCGAGATGGCATCGGTTCACTGATCCTAGACGCAGCGTTCACCATTGGTGCCATGCCGGAACATTACTTCCAAGGCATCGGAGGCGGACCTGGGCCTATTGGCGTGCATGAAATGGCTCAACGCCTGATTGAATCAGGCCAATTTGAAGGTCCA
>Ga0206682_10002808_pt1 | contig 15454 bp, 17 predicted proteins | sample M240m12015metaG_FD_155444 | JGI IMG/M metagenome (GOLD analysis project Ga0206682, IMG submission 155444) | Ammonia-oxidizing marine archaeal communities from Monterey Bay, California, United States - M2 40m 12015 | ecosystem: Environmental > Aquatic > Marine > Intertidal zone | place: USA... | reverse complement strand
CTAGATTACCAGTCATAGTATCACCAGAGACATTAACAAAGCGGCCATCCGCTTCTGTCTCTGTATAGTAGCGACCATCTAGGTTAACAGAGTTAATACCCGAAATGTGACCATACGTATCAAGAGTAATATCTTGGATAACTGTGCCATTAGAGTTGTCGACTGAGGCTTGGCTAGACGTGTCAGTATGACTGAATACAGTACCCGTCAGGTTCAAACCTGCACCAGCACTATACGTAGTATCTGTGACAGTCTCGGTAGCAGTAGCTAAACCTGTTACGTGACCAAAAGTGTCTAGGGTGACATCTTGGATGTAGGTACGCCCACTGTTGTTAGAGGAGGCTTGGGTAGATGTATCAGTGTGTGATACAGTATTAGAAGAAACAGTAATACCAGCACCCGCACCCACGTTAAATGTGCGGTTAGCAGTTAAGTCACCACCACCCGTCAAACCATTTCCTGCAGTAAGGATGCGTGATGTAGGTACCTTGTTGTCTAGTGAAGTCTGTAGGCCGTCTACATTGGCAATGGTATGGTTGTGGCTATCGTCTTGTACAACAGCATTAATCACAGCATTATCAGATCCGTTAAAGGCAGCTGTACCCGTGACATCACCTGTAAGCTGGATATTACGTGAACTCGCTAGAGTTGTGGCTGTGGAAGCATTACCCGTAGTGTTTTGGTTTCCTGTTGCGTTAACACCGGGAAGAGTAATGTCAGCAGACCCATCAAAAGATACTCCGCCTATTGCACGGGCAGTTGAAAGAGTAGTTGCACTAGAAGCGTTACCAGTTACAGAACCTGTGACATTGCCTGTAACAGTACCTTCTAGATTAGAAATCAAAGTACCTTTGACATAGGTTGAGTCAGTCTTGTCGATAGTCCCTGAAGGTACAGAATCATATTCGTCTGTAAGATTCCACTTGGAGTCAGATACATCATACCACAAACCCATGTGTGTATAACCTACACCAGATGTACCAGTGTTTCGGTTAGACCAGAAACCCGTATCGACTAGGTTAGGTGAGGCCGTACCAGTCCACTGGTCGTTTGATGTGTGACCTGTAGTTGTACCAAACTCAACGTAGATGTTGTCGCCTGAGTGAATAAGCTGCTTGTTGCCTGTAATAGCATTATTACTAGAGAATGTCGTAGCGTAGTTGTCACGACTCACCAAGAACGTATCAACGCCACCTGGACCTGTGCCTACACCATCAATCTTTACATAGTAGGTTACAGGTGCAGTACCCGTAAAGTGACCTGAGAAAAACGCATCATCAAGGCCTGTACCTGTAAAGGTAGTACCAGATTCACCGATAGAATCGCCTTCGTTTGCACGATAGAAAGGTGCACCTGCGGTAACATCTGAGGTAGAAGTTGTACTTGTTGTACCAGTAACATTCAGGTTACCATCAATAGTCAAGTCACCGCCGATATGCGTATCAGAGATAACACGGAAAGTTTTGATTGAGTGGTTCTGCTGAGCTAGAAGGACGATACCGTCCGTTGCGTCTGCCTGAACAACAAAGCCAAGACACATAGGGAAGTTAGGGTAGACAGGCGGCATGGTCTGAGTGGCACCGTCTGTAATACCTACAAAGAAGTTCTCACCTACTGTGAGGTGACTTGTATCAATCCCTGTAAGAATACCTGTTACAACAATGTAACCATATGAGTTATTTGCAATGTCTGAAGCAACACAACCCATGGATTTAAACTTAACCATGTTTGTAGAGTTAGCTAGACCAATGGTAGGAACATCATTGTCCCCTGCAGTGTAAGCACCTGTAAAGTACACGGGCTTACCTCTAGTGATAGCTGCGCCTGAGTTGTTAAACACACGCATATGCTCTTCAAGGCCAAGCTCGTGTACAACATTAGAATCATCACTGTGGTAGTTTAGTGTCTTGTGGACGTTATCATACCAGAAACGACCTTCGCGGTGTGCAGGGTGTGCTGGTTGTGCATCAAAGTCTATGTATTCACCTACGTGAAGGTTACCGTCTAGGTCAACGTCACCAGTAAAAGCACCGCTAGTGAAGTTACCTGCAGCGGCAGTAGTAGCACCAATAGTTACACCATCAATAGTACCACCATTAATGTCAGCATTTCCATTAGCATCTAAGTGCATCGACTTATCTGCAGGGTACGTCATAAACACATCTTTAGAACCTGAAGAGAAGTTCTCAGCAGATGTACCGTTAGAGCCAGATAGGACCGTAGTACGGGTAAGTGTGTTACCCGTGTTCCATGTACCAAGACCTACTTCCCACTCGTCCACACCAGAAGAGGTATGCACAATAGCGTAATAAGTCGTATCACCATTCGTCATGTAAGATTGAAAACTATCAAAAGTAGCGGCAGCACCTCCTAAGGCGATAGCGCCAGTACCTGTAAAGGTAGTATTTTCTTTTACACGGTCTTTGATGATAAACGCCATTGTGCGATAACCTCTTTAGTTTATTTAGCTGATACGGATTACGGCGTTAGAGGAGTCTGCTGTCGGGAATACAACAGTAAAGTCACCGCTTGTAGAAGTTACAGTTGAACCGAAGTCGAAGAGTGCTACAGCTTTGTTTCCTTGAGACGCATTATAAATGATAGCTCCGTCAGAAGAGATGGTCAAGTTAGTAAACACTTCATCTGCGAAGTCTACAAAAGCAGTATTACCTGATAAGGTAATTGTAGCAGAGTCGAGAGTTTGACCACCAGCGGTGTAGTTTGTACCTACAGCCTCGTCAGTGCTGCCTGTTATGTCTGAGTAGTTGGTAGTGTCTGCACCGTAACTACCTGTAGGAGACGATTTGATAAGAGCTACTTTAAGAGAGTCGGTATCTAGATCGTGAACACCCCCAAGAAGCTCTTCTTTGAAGCTGTTGCACATTGCAGTAGTAATAGCCATCTTGAGATGTCCTTTCCAATGAATACAAAGGGACCAGCCTTGTTAGACCAGTCCCTCCGATTAGGTTAGCAATTAGGCTGCGTTGTAACGTGCAGTCAACAGAGCTTCTGGGCGAAGTACTTTGCGACCATACAAGTGCATACCGCGAACGATGTCTGCAAATGAATCTGGGTCACGGTAGTTCTCAACCTTGTTGATCTGCTCAGCAGAAGCAACAGCATCGTCCTGACCAGCAACAATAACACCGTAGTTGGCGTCTTGAGCAGTTGTACCAGAAGTACCAGCGCCTGTACCTTTAGCAGGTAGGTTGTTTGAGACATATACACGGAAGCCGTGGATGTTGTTCAAAACAAGACCGTTCTGTAGACCAGCACCGCCAAAGTCGCCGTTAAGCATACGGGAGTCTTCATCTTTCAGCATCTCTACGAATACTGGATCAAGAACAACCCAACGACCACGTGCGTCTACGTTTGCTGTGTCCAACTTACGAGCCATACGAGCAAGTACAGTCAAAGGAGATACAGTTGTTGCAGACAAAGCAGTTGCACCTGGCAAACGTGGAGCCAATGGTACGGAGTCACCTGCAGTTGCTGTGCCAGAAATAGTCAAGTTACCGAAGTCAGTAGCGTCCAAGTGGTTAGCAGTGAACAATTCACCAGTCAAACCAGAAGTACCTTGTGCATCACCAGAAGTAGTTGTGATGAGAGCACCTGCAGTTGTGTGACCTGACATGTATGACAAGACGTCTGCGTCCATTGCGTCAGCCATTTTGTATGCTGCACGATCTGCTGCCATAGAGACATAGTCAACATTTGCGAACTGGTCTTCGATGTCATCCATTTTGAATGCGAAGTAGTTAGCTTTGTCGATAGTCAAAGAGAAGTCAGTATCGTCAAGCTTCTCAGCAGAGATAGCTGTGTGACGCTGCAGAGCGTTGACTGTTACGTCTGGCTCTTTTTGGATGCGAACAGTGTCGCCTTGGTTAGCAATCTCACCGAAGTAAGAGTTGTTTGTGATTGCGTTAGAAACAGCAGCTTTGCGTAGAGCAATTTGTGCAGTTTTTGAATAGATGACTGGGGACCAGTTACCGTCAAAACCGCCTGATGCGGATGTAATAGCCATTGGAGAATCCTTTCAAAGATATATGTGGCTTAGAGGGGAGACACTATATATTCCACTTGAAAGAGGCTCGTCTTATTAGGGTAGTCAGCATTGCTATCAGGACGGCCATCCTTTTAGCACTGGGCCTATAATCAGAGGTAGTTCTTTTGGGGTGAATTAGTGCTTAGTGAAAAGCATGTGCAAGTAGTTGATACCTAACAATACACATGCCCATAGTTTTATCTACGATAAAGGGTTTGTCAACTTATCTTTTACTAATGTCGTAAATAAACTTACCTGAGCGCTGGGCGTCCATAATTTCGTCCATGCGTTTCTCATATTCTTTAATGCTCATCTTATCTACCTGAGATTCCGTAAGGTAAGTAGACGAGTCATTTGTAGCTGGTGTTGTGCGACGAGCCTTAACAGAAGAAGCAGCACTTGCATCTGCGGCAGGTTTCTTAGTCTTGATACCTTTGTCAGCTTTGTACATGTCGATCACACGAGCTACAGACTTAACATCTTCTGCGTTCTCGTACAGGGCGTCTTGATAGACCTTAGGTTGAGCACCTGCCCACTCATGAAACGCATCATCTGCACGAATCTCTGCAAAGTCAGGATGTAGAGACAGTAGTTCAACTTCAGCCTTGTCTCTCTTAGTTGCCGCTCTCATCTCTTCAATCTCTTTAAGACGTACGTCTAAGTCAGATGCTCGTTCATTAGCTTTCTTATCGGCAATAGCTTCGACAATACCTGCAACATCAGGGTATTTCTTAGACCATGCGTCAATCTCTTCCTGCGACTTAGGAAGTACCAACTCATTCTTAGTAGCAGCTTCTAGTTGAGCCTTTAGCTTTTCTAGTTCGCCCTTGTACTCTGCATCCTTGTCTTGCATGTACTTGCGAATGTCTGCGTAACGCTTTTTGAAACTCTTCTCTTCAGCACTTAATTCAATTTCTTCTTGTGCTTCAGCTTTTGGTTCTTCTTTTTGTTCGGTATCACCCTCTGATGAAACTGAGTCGTCGCTAAGCTGTGAGCTATCGGGCACCTCTTCACTAACTTCTTCTTCTTCTGTTTCATCTTTAGGGATTCCTGCTTGTTCTAGCAGAGCCTTTAGTTCCGCTTCATCACGGTTAACCCGTGCAGCATTACGATTATGTGACAGTGAGTCTGTCTGAGTTGATACACTTTCCATGTATTCAGTCCTTATGTTAGGGGCCGACGAGATTGTCGGGTAGCCTTTAATTGGTAGTTGTTAGAAGGACTTAACGTCCTCCTGGTCTTATCTTTGACTTTAGTACATCTTCTCGCTTATAGGTGTCTACTTCACGTTTAGTACCTGTAGAGTCCGTGATAAACGCAACGCCTGTTTCGTTGCCTTCGTCCCAGTAATCTTGAGTGTTCTTATCACGTTTTCTAGCACCTGCTAGTGTCTGTTCCGCTAAGGAAAGTCCAGAGCCACTATTATCTGATGCTAGACCTGTATCCTTTGAACCTGTATTGTTGTAAGAATCTGCGAACTTCTTACCTTCAGCAGCCCAACCCTCAGCTTCTGTAGAAGGAGCCGAGTCAATAGCGTTTCCGATCATCCCTACAAAAGGGTCTGGGAGGACAGAGGTAGTAATTTCTGGCAGGTCTAAATCACCTGGTTGAGCGACAGTCTCAGAAGAATAAACCGCCTTTTCTAAGTCATCAATGATCTGTTGAGGGTCTATTACGGTTTCTGGTGGTGTTCTTAAAGCTTCTCTAGCAACCCCGTCAAGAGCTTCCTGACCAACAGGTTCTGAGGATACTTCTTCCTCGTCATCTTTACCTGTTATTGTACCCCAAACACGTTCAAGAAACTTAGGTTTTTCTTCGTCTGCTTCAACAAGCATAGCTGAATAAAAATCTTTTTCATCAGCGTATTCAGGAGATTCTACTCTGCGCTGAAGCTCAGCCTGTGTTTTGTTAGCCATATCTTTAAAGGCTAACTTTGCTACGAGTCCGACGATAGGACTCAACAGACCTAAACCACCAGAAATAAGATCTCTGGACGTACTCTTTTGATCCTCAACCATCTTCTTCAATTCTGCAGAAGTTAGCTTTGTGTAGTCAATAGCTTCAGGTGGGGGTACAAAATTGCCTCCGCCTCCGCCGCCGCCGCCTCCTACGTTGCTTTTCTTTTCGGTGACTGCAGGGGTAGAGCCTTGTAGAGTGTAACCCTCAGGGATTACTGCCATAGGTACTCCGTTGAAGAAAGGAATTTGAATAGTTTTACCTTCTGCGTTGACGTATGTCTTGTAAGTTACGCTTGAAGAAGACCCTGTAAAACTCTCTAGTGCAGCATTGACCTCACCACCCTCAGAGTAACCGCTAATAAGACCACCTTGGTTCATCATAGGTTGTTCAGGTTGACCGTCATCTGTCATCTGTAGTTCAGAAATGTCAAAGGGTAGGTCATCGCCACCCATTTCCATACCACCGATAGGTTCGCCTCCGATACGTCCATTGGCGTCCATCTGGTTGAAACCCATCTTAGCTTCTGTTCGCATGTCTTCAAAGTGTTTAACTCCAAAGAACTTTACTACATCAGCAGGTACAACGTATTCACCCTCGCTTAACTGAGCAGGAATATCATCACGTACTTCTTCAGGTGTGGAACCTAGAGGTACCTCATTACCTGATACTGGATCTACTTCATCTGTTCGAGATGACTTGAAGACTACGTCAGTCTGATTTTCTAGGTCCATTGATAGACTCCCTTAGATACTTTAGATTCTTAAGTGTACGAATAGACCCCTGATGTCTGTAAATTTCTACAGTGTCAGAGATACCCTCCATACTCCGATGTTCCTTGGCAATGAGACTGTCCATGTATTCTAGGAACGCATCCCATTGCTCTTTATTGTTTACGAAACTCTTAAGCGACATTGCCTGAGAATCCTTGTTCACCTGGGATAGGCGCTGTACCTGTACCTATTTGTCCGCCACCACCGCCAGATGTATCCTGTACGCCTCCCTGAGGGGTCTGTGGTGCCTGTTGACCCATTTCTGGGCTAGGTGCACCCTCTGGACCTACAGGTGCTGGAGCGGGTTGGTTGAAGCCCTTAAGAATCTCTGCTTGAATTGCTGCATCCTGCATAGAGTTAGTTACCTTGCTAGGGTCTAGGTCCATAGACTTCGCAATCTCACGAATAATGTAATCCATCTTAGCAAACGGAGCCAATGTAGGGTTTTGAGCTACTTGCAAGAACTGCATCAAGCGTTGTGAGCGTACCTCGTTAGCCATGAGGCTCTCTGTACCTGCAGCACGTACTTCTAAGTCACCTTTAATCTCTTCGTCAAAGTCGAATTGCATGTTAAACGCAAAGAAGGCTTTACCTAGAGGATGGAGTAAGTAGTCGTCTACGTTCTTAACCACAGTACGAATAGAACCGTTAGCAGCAGACATAAGCATACTAATGCCAGAAGCTGTGCGACCCACGCCAGATACGCCAGTTTGACCATGAGCAAAAGAAGGGAATCCAGTAGACTCATCAGCTAATACACGTGCCTTATCAAATAGTTGAAGGTTCTCTTGTGCAACATTTGGAAACTTGGTACCGAAGATTGCTTGGCCGGGAGCACCACCTTGGCGTCTAAACACTTTTCCCGGATAGACTGAAAGGTCTTGACCTGGAACTAGGTTGGTCTCGTCTACTTCAATAATAAGATTACCAGACAAGGCAGCGTTGTCAATGGACATACGCATGAAGCCATTCATCAAGGTCTGCGTATCATCCATATTCTCAGCAATACCGATACCGAAGAAACTGTAAGGGTTATGCTCAAAAGGTACTGCGTAGTAAGGAATTGTCGTAGGTTTAAACGGATTAAGTACAAAACGGATAACTTCCCCGTTACATACCCAGATGTTACAATTAAGTTCGTCTAGGTCTTTATACTCTTTAGGAATCTTAACGCCGTTTTCAGCTAAGTGTTCTACATCTACAAAACCCCAGAACTCTAGAACTTCCCAACGCTCTGAATCAGGCTGAGCCTCATCATCGACCATTGCCATTTCCCAGTGCTTTTGGATGTAGTTAGAACCCTTAGCAATAGCTTCTTGAAGGGAGTCTTTCATAAAGTATGGGCGGTTCTTAAGCGTACGTAATTGCGTACGTGACATCTTATGACGTTGTACTACGTACTCTGCGTCCTGCATAGAAGCAGCCTCAGGGTCAGGATAGAAGTTCCAGACACTTACGTGCTCACACTCAGGTACAGTCTTAATTGTAGGTTCGTAGTTACCTTCGTCATCCCAGTTAGGGTATTCTTTATCTACTGCAAACGGACCCTTCATAACACCTGTGCCTAAAAGAGCTTGTTCAAAAGCCATTGAACGTAGGTGGATAGATGCGCCTGATTCTAGAAGTTGATCATGGATTTTCTTTTCCATCTTCTTAGCTGCTACCATTGCAGGGTGGAACGTAACAGTTGTAGGGCCAGTACCATCGCCTTCTACAATCTTGTCAGAAACACTGCTAAGTTTTTCTTCTAGAGGGCCGAGACGGTTCTTAAGATCAGCAAGGGTCTCTCCAGGCTGTAATTTAGTATTACCATCAATCAAGTAAGGTGTAGAAGGTTTATCTTCTGAAAGAGACTTAAGAGCGTCTCCTGCCTGTTCAGCGTTAGGAGCTACGTTAATGTGAACTGACTCTGCTACTCCGTCAGGAAGAACGGTAGGGTCGACGGTAAGGGGGAACTTGTTGTTGCCAAACAGTACATCAACAATCTGCCCGTAGGCTGCGATAGTTTTAGTCTTGGTCACCTTAACAAACACACGAGACTTCTCAGTATCGGTGAACTGTACGTCTGGACCGTATAGGCCTCGGTAGTTACGGTAGGCTCTTAACCAACGATCCTCATCTCCTCGACGGGAATCCTCAGAACGGCGGAACCGCTCTTCTACGAATGCTACAACGTCTGGACGGGACTCGAAGATACTCTTCACTCCATCTTCTGCTGCTGTTACTTCATCTGTCTCAAAGGAAAGATCGTCAATATCTGCCATGTTTAGTATCCAAACTTGCTATCTGAGGCCTGAAAGCCACTCTTTTGTGTTGCAGGGTTAAAATCCCACAGAGAACTGCGTGGACGTGTCATGATGCCGTATCGTAGAGCATCGTAAAGGTGATCCTCTGCATTTGTATCAACATCTTCTGGGTTTCGTTTATCCAAAGGAATAATAGGTATCTGAGAGATTGTGTGAGTACATGTCTGCATAAACACCAGTCTAGGCTTCTCTGTAAACTCATCTACCTGTAGTCGTCTGTGTATCTCGTTCTTTCCTGAAACTCGTGAACCTCTGGAACGGTCAGAAGGTCGCCATCTGCAACCCTTGTGAATCATCTGTTCAGCCAGAGATGGACCTGTATCGCCACGGTTGTGCCAGAGGGAAGAGTCAAGTACGCCGTAACGTATAGGTCCGTCATTCTTCTCTACGTCTAAGATCATATCAGCTAAATCTGTAGCTGTAACCTTAGAGCAATACATTTCTCTGTAAACGACCAGTTGTTCGTCAGGAGCTACTGCAAACCATAGAACACCTGTATAGCTTCCGTATCCATAGTCACATGCTCTGAACTTTACCCAGTTAGCTGGTACTTCAAAGTCAGGGATGACATGAATCTTCCTGTTAAACTCAGGAAAGGCTGCACCCTCGTTGATGTCCCAATTACCTTCGAGAAGTTGTTTTCTCTGGTGTTCAGGTAGAGATAGAAGCATCGCTTCATAGTCACCACCCTCTGAAAGGTAAGGGTTGTCAAACAAACTAGCAGGGATAAACCTACGCTTGAATAGAGGCTGACCAGCTTTACTGTGTCCACTAGGGTATCTGATCGTCTCGCCTGTCTCTACATCTGTAGCCCAGTACGAACTGTTGGCTGGAGCAGGGTCAATGAACATCTTCTTAACCCAACCATGCCCAGCGCCACCTGGGTTGGTAGTCCCTCGCATGTACAAACCAAGTTTATTGGAGTGTGCACTACGAAGACGTGATCTCATATAATCCCAAGCGTAAGGGCTAGACCATTGTGTAAGTTCATCGAAGCCGATCCAGTTAAAGGCCTGTCCTTGGTAGCGGGTAACGTCAGTATCCTTGTCAAGATAAGACATCCACAAACGTCCGCCTTGAGGAGAAGTCCACTGAGACTTTCGCTCAGACCATTTGATACCGGGAATAGCACGAGGGTATAACTCCTGACTCTTTTGAATTAGTTCGCGAAGTTCTTCAGTAGTATGACGTACAAGCAGTCCGCTAAAGTTAGGGTCGTTCAACCCGTGTAGGGGATCTGCCAACATTGCGTACGATTTACCGCCACCTGCTGCTCCGCCGTATAGTACCTCACGCTCTGAAGCTGATAGGAAGTCTGACTGTGGCCCAGGGTTAGGCTTGAACACAATGTCCTGAGCAACTTCTACATCAAATGGCTCAGCCTTAACTTCAGCAGGTACCGTCTTCTTCGGAGGAGGTGGTGTAGTATCCTGTGACGCCTTTTTCGAGCTTTTCGATTTCCGCAAGGGTTTCTTGGAGCCTTTTGGCAAGGCGGCGTTTAATTGCAGATGCTTTTTTACGTCTTCGCTCAATGAGTACTCTTTTCTGTAGACCTGAGTGGGAGATGTTGCGGCCAGTCTGTGTTGTTAGCCACGCTGCCACTTCTCTGTAACTATACTGCCTAAGATGTTTCTTGGCAAGTTCCAATGCCTCTAGTTCGTGAGGGATGGGTTGAAACAGTTTATCGTTATCAGGGTCTATCTCGTAGCCGAAAGGTACAGTCCTAGCTGCTACTCTCACTACAGGGTGCCATTCTCTCTCTACACCCTTATTAGGTTTCGGTAATTCCCAAAAACCTAGGTCTCTGTCAAAATTGTAAGACAAGTTTACTCGTTCTTGCCTTCTTTAGCTGGAAGGTAGAAGATACCACCTCCAGAAGATGAAACGTCTACTTTATCGACTTTACCCAGTCCTGCACGGTCAAGCAAATCTTTAGCTGCAGCCATCTTGTCTTTAATACCCAGTTCTGTTGGATCGTTGAGAGCAGAGACCAAAGCCATGACAGCTTTAGGCGCAGTTCTTGAGAAATACGTTCGAGTAGCTTCATTGATTTCGTCCTTTAGTGCCTCAGTAATAAGGCGTGTGGGTGTATTTTCACTGTATCCAGCTAGTTTCTTTGCGAGAACAACGTCACCACCCGCCTCGTCAAACAAAACCTCCATAAACTTCTGTTGGTTCTCTGTTAGTGTCTTCTTAGCCATCTTAATTTCCTAACGGGTTGGCAATAGCGTCCATTGCTGTCCAAGCATCGTCCATATCTGTCTGTAGAGTTGACATATCTTTCTTGAGTTGGTCCATTTGTCCCTCTAAACGAGTAACAGTGTTGATACTATCCTGACTGTTTTGCTCTACAGAGTCAAGTTTACGTACCTGTTCCATGATATTGATGAGGGTTGTACCTAATTCGGCTAGTTTACCCTGTAATTTGTCAATATCGACTGCTTCGAGGTCATTTTCTATCTTAGTTAGACGTTCTGCAGCTTTTAACTCGCCCATAGCTGTACTGATTGAACCAATCTCGGCTTCAGCTACTGACATACGGTTGATAAACTCAAACGCACCGTACAAACCCCCGCCAATAGTTGTAGCAAAACTGATAAGGATAGCAAAATAGACACCCTTAAACTTTGTACCGCCTACATTTAGTTCAATGTCTTGCATTATGGAGTACCAAACATCTCTTCGTAGATAGGATTGCCTAGAGCTACAAACATTTCATTTTCTTTTTCACTGTCAAAGAAGCTCGAACCGCCTATTCCTAGTCCGTAGTTACCCATGTCAATCAAAACATCGTAACTTGCAGTGATCGTAAGAGTACCTTCGTAAGGATTCATCCCGTAAGTCTCAAACTCGTAGTTCAAGTAGTCTACCATTTCAACATCGTTCTTAACAGAAGTCAGGATAGAGATGTCTCGTGAGTATTCCGTTACGTCTGTCAAGGAAGTGTTGTAGTTAGTAGCCATTTCTTCCGTAACTGTGCCTAAACCTTCCGTAGCAATGTAGTCTCGTACTGCAATAGCCTCTACTTCTGTAGTAGCAGTATTAGCTTCATCCGCTACTTCCACTACAGCCATGACAACCGTGGCAGCATCTACGAAGTTGTCTACTGAAGCTTCGAGTTTAACAGAAGCTTCTTCAATCTCGTAGTCTAAGTACTCTTCCGCGAGAACTGTTTCAGCCTGTAACAAATTGTTATACGCATCAGAGAAAGTTACTACTTGGTCTGTACGAATGTAGTATTCTTGCTCAGCATGTTTAGCAGCGAACTCTTCTTGGTTGATACCTTCAGTAACACCGATAGCAAACTTAAAGCCTTGTTCCATCTGAAGTCTAATCTCTTCAGCAATATAACCTAGGTTGTTAGCCTCACTCAGTACGTCTGCTTGAGCGGAGGTGCATGATACCGCCAGTACCATCGCTGCTTGTATCTTCCTGTTCATCTCTAGCATACTCCCCTATGCCTAAGTAAAAGTCATACTCTTTCCTCGTATACTGAGGAATAAGTCTCTCAGGAAACATCTTGTAGTACAGATACGCCTTAGCCCCGATGTAAGTCTTATTGTTGATTGTGACTGGGCAAGGTGTTCCCGCAAAGAACATGGCCTTCCATATCATAGGCTCAGTACAAACAAGAGCTACTGAAGCTATTTTCATTCCTAAGTCTGACAAGAGCTTAGCGTTCTTACGCATCTCACACTGCATGTCTCTGTCATAATCGCCTGTACTAATAGCAAAAACACCCGTGCTGACTGCCCCAGACTTACCAATCAAACAAGTGTCACCACCTGAAGACATGTAAGTAGGAGCAATAGCGCTGGGCGTGTTACCTAGTTTAGAACCTACCTGTGTAGATGTAACGGACGTAGAGGTGTTGTTACTGTCTATGGTAGAGTTTTGGGTGTTCTCGTTAAAGTCACCTGTCTGCGTATTCGTCTCAGCGTATGCTGTAGTTATACTCAGAGAAAGTGTTAAAGCAAGACTAATCTTATTTAGCGTAGAACCGAGCTTTAAGTTCACAACGAGTAGTCCCAATATCTTTTAGTTGATCGTCTGTCATGTTTGCCAAAATAAAGAAGTCTGCGCGGCGTTGTTGGTATTCCATAAATGTAAGTACGATATTAGCAATCCAGGCTTTTAGTTTCTCTAGCATGTGTATTTCCTATGTAAACGAAACAACGAAATGTTGCTTCAACGCACATAGTTATACGTATGTATAAACGGATTAGAATTGCTAAGAAGGAATACCCGTTATGCAAATGTCTCAACGACAGTGAGGATTGTATCTAGGTGACCTGCTACACTAGGTGTGACCTGTATCTTGTCGCCTGGTTGTAAAACGATCTCAATATCTGAGAAAGTTACGTACTCATCCGCACCTAAGTTTTTCCCTGTAAGGAAGTGAGAGGTGTAGTTATCTGCAGATACAAACCACTCAACCTCAACACTTACGTTACCTAATGAGTTAACAATGTGAAGAAAAGAAATCTCAGCAATACAATTTGAAGGACACGTATAAACATCCTCTGTAGTAGTTCCTGTGTTATGACCATACAAGGACCGCCTACGGGCAGGTTTTCCTGCATGATTCAAAACAATAGCCATTACTTAGACTTCTTCTTAAGTACAGTCTTCTTAGGCGCAGGTTTAGGTTTGCTTAGTTCAATCTCTGCCAAACGACAAATATCATTCACATTAGCATCTTTACTCTGCACATTACCGTAGTTGTCTTCACCTGCAGACTGGTTGCCCATAGCATCCCAAACATAACCATGCTCGTCTACTCGGTAACCTGCATCTTCTAGTGCAGCCTGATACTTGTGATAGTACTTCATTTCTTCTTACCTTTATTTTTGTATAGAGACATTACCACTTAGCCTTATCTGCCCAGTAAGCTGCACTCATCTTACCTTTAGCAATGTTCTTGCCATGCCGGGCCTTAAAACTAGCTCGTTTCTTCTTCATCTTGTCGGACTCACCAGCCTTAGGTTTACCTGCAGTCTTAGCACCCTGCTCACCAAAGCGAATAGTCTTAATCTTGTCGCCCTCTTTAGCCACAACTACGTGAGATTTCTTAGGGTGACTAGGAGTACGCTTAGGTTTGTTAAAACCTGATACACCTGCACGGGTCAATCTAGGGTCTTTAGCCATGTTACTTCTTGCCCATACATTTTCCTGCTTTCTTACACTTAGCAGGAGACGGACAATTCTTGCACTTCTTAAACACTGGTACCTTCTTACAGGCACACTTTTTCTTACCACACTTCTTACAAGCCATGCTATTTCTTTCCTGCTTTAGAATTACGAGGGAAACTACGGTTAGCCTTCTTAGTAGTAACCCTTAGGTTCTTCTTAGAGTTATCTCTAGGATTGCCATTCTTATGGTCTACATCCTTGCCATCACCCTTCTTAACTGCACCAGTCTTCTCTAAGAGCCGTCTAGCCGCCTTACGAGAAGCATTAGCTGATAAGTTAGATTTAGGGGACTTTAGTTGTAAAGCTCGTTCTCGTTTATAATTACGGTTCATCTGCGTAAGGTCTCTTTCTATCAGGGTCTAAGACTTCATGCCGAGTTAGATGACCTTCCAGGTACATTGCTCGTTCTACATGATCTAGAGTGTACCTAACACCTGTATCTGCCTCTATAGCAGTACGTACGTAAAACACGTCAGACTTAGGGATGTGTACTCGGTTAAACGAAGAAGGATCACCTGAAGCTAAAGCCGCATAGAACTCTTCTAGTACGTTCTCGGATGCGTGTAGTTTTATTCGCTTAGCCATGTTTGTCAACACTTAATCTTAAAGGGAGGAAAGGTACGTGCTCCAAACAACTATAACAGTGTGGGAGGATGTCAGTGTTTTGAAACACGTACCTAAGGAGCAAACACAATCAGGTGGAAGAGGAGAGGAAAACACCCGCAGTTGCTACAAACAAGAATAAGAGGAAGGTCTAGGCGTGTCAACCTAGTTAATACAATTATCTAGACTAATCTGATAATGTGATATTCCTAAGTTTGTATTCTTTATGTTTTAAGAAGGAGAAGGGTTAATCTTTAAGTGTCATACTGTCAGATCAATTGTTTAATTAACCTGTTTAGAGAATCTGTTTAATTAACCTGTTTGTTTGTCCCTGTCCCTGTCCCTAGTTATATGTTTTAGAAGATACTTGGCAATCCCCTAACGCACATTTGTAACATAAAGTGATCATATAATACTAAACTGTAACAATTCGTGAACAGGTAAGTCCAGTTAGGAAACCTGTTTAAGTCCAGTTACTAGATAACCTGGAGTCTGTCTTAATTGATCACGCTATACACGCAATAAAGTTGCTAAGAAGGCTTAGGTAGGCATATTTTCTTGGGGGACTAAAAAACCCC
>Ga0206682_10002801_pt1 | contig 15478 bp, 19 predicted proteins | sample M240m12015metaG_FD_155444 | JGI IMG/M metagenome (GOLD analysis project Ga0206682, IMG submission 155444) | Ammonia-oxidizing marine archaeal communities from Monterey Bay, California, United States - M2 40m 12015 | ecosystem: Environmental > Aquatic > Marine > Intertidal zone | place: USA... | reverse complement strand
AGGAGGCATGCTCGCTGCGCTGGGCTCGGCCGACGCAGTCGCTGCTGCAGGCACCGGCGCGGCCGCCGGCGCTGCAAGGCCTGGGGCTGTTGGCGCGCTTAGATTAACGCTCATCAGAATGTCTTGCACGTTGGTCATGCCACGTTGGTCAACCAGGGCGTTAGCGCGAGGATGATTTGAAAACAAAAATATTGAAATTTAAAAAAAGGGGAGTGGTTTCCTTTGGGAGCGAGACAATTGCCACGTCACTCTCTGCGAGCGGCATTAAAATCAGATAACTGTTTCATGATAGTAATTGGTAGAACGAGCTGATGGCTTCGAACATCCTCTATGCAAGCACACCCATCGAAGGGAAAGCCTTGACACGCGCGAACTATGAATTGAGTGTTGAAAACCGTGGGATGGTTCCCTACTTCGTCAGTGGACCCCTCGCTCGCCATGGATCCGTGGGCTACTTTGGTACTCTCCTGCATGTTGGTTCGTGGATCACCGCTCTTGTCTTTGACATTTGCATCGCTTACCAACTCAACACGGAACATTCACCAGCAGCCTACACGTTATGGCTGTACGGGTTCATCTCCCTTCTCATCGGGATGATCATCCTACTCGTGATCACTGTCATCCACTACTTCTCCCGCCCACAGTATCGAATCCCAGAGGGCGGCCTTCCGCCATTCCTGATGACCCTGTTCATCGGCGGAGCTCAGATCTCTCTTGTCTTCTCAGTGGTTCAGTTGATGCTGGCTGGAAATGGTACAGAGGGGGTGTACTTCAACTTCCCCAACGGAACCACCGCGCCACAGGACAAGGAGGATTACCAGCTCAACCTCGTTCGTTTGACTGCGTTTGCCATGATCTTCAAGATTTACATCGTCCAGTTTTTGCGCAACAACCAGGAATGGGCAGGCCCCGCGAACGAGCTCAAGAAGATCGCGATGGAAGCGTCGCCAAAGGTCGCCCCCCTGCTGGTGTCGGCGTCGCGCACTGAGAGTGCTATGTGAATCACTCTGATGGACAAGGTTTCTTCATCATCTGCGCGGATGTTGTCTCAAGTGCTCTCTTGAACCCTACTCCTTCTGGGGCGTATTTACACGCCTCCGCCCGAAGATGGACCCTTCTAAACTTGAGCAAAGCTTTGATCACTGTCGGCGTGGAGTAGGCGAATGGAATCGCCTTCTTGAAGACGCCGTAGGAGCTTGCACGAGGTCCACTCGATGCAGTTTGTCCAAAATAAGAACATGTGTCGCGGATGTGTTTACTGAGAGAGTAGTCGCTAAAGAACTTGGAAATCGGGATCTCCTCTAGTGTGTTTGTGCCCGAGTCTTCTGTGCGCAATGTGATGGTCTCGCGATCGGTGTCGAGGAAGAGGATCTTTATGTCTTTGTACTTAACGACCACCGAGTCTTTGTACTTCTCGCTGTAAAAGGCTTTTCCACACGAAATTGTGAACTTCCCAAAATGAAAACGGTCGTCCAAGACCAACTCGGGCACTTGGGCGAGGTCGGGTCGCGCAGTGGAAGCCGTTAAGGTGTTGTCTTCAGAGACCACGACACTGCTTGTCATGATGTCAACGAAGGGCCACTGCAGAGCAATCTCCTGTCCATTTTTCGCGTACCAACCCCTAACTTCATTGGAGTTGACAACACTCATCGTCATGGGCTGGCGCGTTCCGTCCGCCCAAATGTGAAAATGTGTCGCGTTGTTGGTGATCGCGTCGCGGAAGACCTTGGATTTAACAGTGAATTCCCCATCGTAAGTGGTGCCTTCCTCGGAGTTGATGTACGCCAGAGAGTCTCTGTCTGGCCCGTCGGGAAGCATTGGTGTGTTGGATGGTGTGTCGGATGGTGTGTCGGGTGCGTGCTCTCTGCTCCTTACAAGTTGGAGGGCGTGAGCTTGAGCGATGCCAGTGCTCGGGAGGCTACAGGTCGTAGCTTCCGATTCGCAACCGCTTCCGATTCGCAACTGTGAATGATTTTGTTAGTTACATGTAATTAAACATGTGACCGCAAGTAAAAACAAAGAGTCGGCACTTCGCATTCAATCGTCAAACCCTTCCTCGCGCTCGCTTCTCCGCTCACACATCGCGCACAACCACTGCTGGCATGCCTGCAAACGCACTCGACTTCAACAGCACTCGCTGCCACCTCATCTCCCTTGACGAGTCCTTTGAGATGGTGGGTTTGGGTTTCATGTCGATTGTGGGTTTGTTGCATGGGTTGCATTTGGCTTTGGGCATGGGTTGCGTGTGCCTACGTTGTCACTGTCTTGTCATTGGGCGGCTGTGAGACGCTCTTTGACCAGTGCTTGGGAGGCCGTGGGGCCGCGGACTCGTGTCCGCGCAGGAACACATCCGCTTCCGCAGCGTCAGAGCAGACCAGTGTTTCGCAGGTCGGTGAGAATGTGGACAGTATAGTTGAAACTAGACGGCTCAGAAGCCGTCCATTCGGCACAACAACGCAGAGGCGGGTGTTGAGTTTGTCGAGGCTTGGTTTGTTGGTAAGGGACCACCTAACACACGTTGCAACGATTGCGACGCTTGGCACGGGACAGTGCCTGAGATCCCAACAGGTCTCGAACATCTCCTTCCTTTGTAACAATGTCTCTGTTGCGCTCAACACTTCGGCGACGTCCTCTTCTGAAATGGAAATGGCTTTTTCGAGCGCGTCGATGCGCAGGAGTGGCCTCTGCCGGCCGCTTACTTTAGAGAATGTCACTTGAACGCAGTTGGAAAGGTAAATCGTTCGTGTCGCGCTATCCGCACGACTTGCTTCCATACGGCAACGAGCGGGAAGAGTCGGGGGCGAGGCCAAGGCCGCCACACCGAGGCAATAGCTTGTCAAATGCTTGGCACGTGGATATAATACATATACACTCACAATTCCACACACCCTGCTTCAATGAAGGTGAATAGCTATTTTGACGAGCTCGACGAAGCCCTTCAGCTCAACGACGAGAACTCCTGCTTTTCTGAGAATCACCCCGTGTTCTATTTGCCGTGTGGTGACATCCACGTCTGCAAGGGAGCAAGCTGTCCTCATGTCGAGCTCACATACGAGAAGTTCTACGTATGCTCATTGTCTGGTCACTGCTGCGGTGCTCTCAGCGTGCGCGAGGACTTCTCCACCGGCAGGCAGGTCGGCTCCTCGAACCCAGATGACCGGGGAGGACTGCCGATTGGAGGTCAATGGGCTAAGAAAGTGGACATGGCATCCATGTCCTCTGCTGCCTACATCGGAGCAAGCAGCTTCGACGACGAGTTGCTTGACCAGGAGTCGGCAGAGAAGACTTCCATAGCGCGCGCTCAGACAGGTTCTGATGAGTCACCCACACTACCCACATCTACAGAGACGCAGTCTCCAAACCACACAAAGCACGCGACGCCCATCAAAAAGGGTCTCAAGGTGAAAAGGGGCGCTCGGTGCGTGGATGAACACGACGACGACCTGCCGCGTAGAAAGAGGTGCTCCAACATCACAGTTGATTTTGAGCGACAATCTCATCTAAAGCAAGACGTCATAAACACGCTGTGCAAGCTTGTGAACTTTGAGAAGAAGGACGCCAAGTCGTCCAAGCCCAGAGATGCGCGTTTGCAGGACAGAGGGTTTGTTACGACAGTCGCCCTGAAAAAGTACGTGAAGGAGTGTCTCTCAGCAGGCACATCTCCTAATCTCGATGAAGTTCACAACATCTGCATCAGCGCCGCCAACCTCGCCTCGGACGAGAAGAAGCGGCAGGCGGCAATCGCATCTCGCCAGGAACCCCTCATCTTAAAGGTCCGCATGCGTGAGTCCATATCCGCTCTCGTGGTCTCGCTTTGGGCGTCCAGTCTCCAGACTCCGTACATGCAGAAACAACGTCGAGGTGCGGATAGTTTCCGTCCCTTTTGCGTCGGCTTGTGCTACGCTCTCAAACGGGGCGTTTCTTTGGCAGATGGAACAGTTGTCCTACCGCAGTGTGCCGCGTTGGCGTCGTCGCTGCCAACCCTGCGTTCAGCTGCTCCCAACAGCACTGCAAAAGCACTGCACGCAAGCTCGCACCGCGGACTGTGCACCTTTCACAGGTGCATTTCTAGCTGCTCGCCAGAGCAGGCCCACGAGCTCTACGACGCTGCCGTGCAAATTGCGGCGACTTTGCAGCGCGACGTGGCGGCGGGCAGATACGGTCTCTGAGATCGTTGGCGTGGATAGTGTAATTGGGTAGATGGGGTAGTTTTGGAGTAGTCACCTCCAGGTCCGCATGAGCATGGGCATGGCATGGGCATGAACATGAACATGTCATGTGTTTTTCAGATTGAAAAAGCGCGAAACAACCGCCCAATTTCGCCGAACCAGCTTCGACACGCGCCTCAATTTGAGAGCGAAATTCCAAAATGCCAACCGACGCATTACGCAATCAATCAACATTGCCGCCCCCAACGCGTACGCTGACGCCTGTGGCGCCATTCTCGCGATTTTACATTGAGTTTGGTGGCGAAAAGTTCAACGTGCCGAAGATGATGTTTTCCAGAATCAAACATGCCCCACCTCTTAGATCTCAGATTGATCACAAGTTCAAACGCGATCAGCAGCAGAAACCACACGAAACGGCACGATGGTCGGCCGTAAATCCTGTCGACGTCATTGTGCTAGACATTTTCGATTTTTGCGGCAATCGAGCAAGTGGGTGGTTCTGTCGCTTTGATGAACAGCCTCGCCGTCTCGTAAGAATGCCTGATCTGGTTGTCGCAAAGCTGTTTTTGAAATTGCACAAGCAATCGAAGATCTATACGAGCTCGCTCTATGACGAGTTTACTGAAATCTCATTGGTCGACGAGAACTTCCCCTTTGATGAACTACTGCTACGCACCCTCCAGAAACTCAAGGGCGTCTACTCGCACAAACGCAAGCGTTCGGAGGACGACGGGTTCATAGACCTCTGCCAGTCCTCCCTTTCCGCGCCGTCCTCGCCCAGTCGATGCACGAACGACGTGTGTCCATTGTGTCTCGAAGAGGGCCCCGTTCTGGCGTCGTCGTGTTGTGGCGTGGCCGGAGGAGCATGTGTGGCTTGCAGCGAGCAGCTGCGAGATATGTGTCTGCTCTGCGATCGAAAGACGTTGTCGAGCTCTCATGAATGTGGGATTTGTCGCCTTGACAAGTCGTTCAAAGATTCAGGATTCCCGTGTCACGTCTGTGGGTGTGCGAGCGTGTGTCGAGACTGCCACGGCAAGATGGGTGTGTGTTGGGGTTGTGTTGGTGTTGAGTAACAAGAATCTTAACGGTTCACAATGTGCAGACGTCATGACAACACTTAACTCCACACACCACTTAACTCCACGACAACTCTCTTACACACGCGAGACGCCGCAGCTTCGGTCGTCATCTTCGGATTCGGAAGGCGCTGGGTTCATCGAGCACTGCTTTTCAAGTTGATGTTCCCAATCATCACAGACGGGTGCGTTCTCTGCCAGGTGTACAGCCAGTGCGTTACTTTGTCTTCTTCTCCAGGCGAAGTACCACTGGTACGCGTAGACGACCATGCACGTGAGCACAGACGCCAGCAGTGCAATTGCCGAGACGAGGGCTGCCACTACCTGAGGCCGCTGCGTGTAAACGTTCATGAGAAAGATCGCTTCTTGAAAGAGGTCCTTTTTCTGGTGCATGGCCCATGGGTCGATTTGCGTCATCCCGCCGTTCATCCTTGCGAGAAGCTGCCCAAATTTCGCTTAGCGCGCGCCCGACGCTGAGGACGATGTCCCCTTGGCGGATATGCTCGCGAGACTCCGCGAGTCGAGTTAGAAGTCCTCTGCCAGCTCTCAGAAGTCCTCGTCCTCTGCCAGCTCTCGAGCACGCACCATCCGCTCCTCTTCTTGCCGTTGTTCTAGAGTTTTATAACCTGGTGGTTTTGGTATGTTCTTTAGCTTGTCCACCACTGTAGTGGGAGGAGTGAGTGAGTGCACGCACTCTTCGAGGTCTAGTAGAGTGGTCTTGAGTAGCACCTCAAAGTTATTGCTCGTAAGAAACGAGTGGATTGCGGTCCACTTTGCCTCGGAGGACACATCTCTGCGGTGCACCGTATGCAGCAGCGGAGGCTCCTCGTGCATCAGCTCGGCGCTCCTCACTTCACGCGCGTGCATGCGTTGATGCAGGTCGTCGTTCTCGTACTTGCACCGAGACACTATGAACTCACTCAAGTCGTAGAGCTCTGTTTTTGATGTCATCGCGTAACAGGCGACCATTGCGGCAGCCACTTCCTTCCATCCGCCCATTTGCTTGCGCCAGTACGACCTGTCGATCATCTTTACAACTTGTCTCTCAAGCCACTCACCGCCCTCTTTCAGTTTGGGAGCGGTCGTTTTCCAGCCGGTGATGGCAGGGCGCGCATCTAAGAGCCACTTAAGCAGCTGCAACACGTGATTGATCACAGCTTTCTTCTCTACTATACTTTGGGATTCGCACAGCGCGTGGCTTGTCGCGTCGCGGACCGCTTCTGCAACAACAATGTCAAGCATTGAGACGCGTGCAGTCGAGCAAAACTCGGCAGAGAGCAAGCCTTCGACCGACCGCCTGTGTCCATTCTCCCGAGCACTCGGCCAAACTGTACTCGCGCGCGCCTCAAGCTGAGATGGACCCTGTGTCGACGCGAAGGCCGCGCCCTTCCAACCAGCGGGGCCTACGCGAACAGGTGCTCGCACGCGTTCGTAACCGCGAACTCAGGCCTTCCACTCCGCGCCAGACGCAACTGTTTCCTGAGTTGTCGGGCTTAATGAATGACTTGAACGACGTCTACCCCGACGACACTGGCGATGGTGGCGACACTGGCTCTCCAAGCGAACAGGTTCCACATGTACGTCAAGCGGTGAACGAATCACACGAGAGCGGTGAACGAGAGCGGTCCAGCGCCCCACACTGGTGGAATGAGGAGGAAAGGGCAAGCTTTTTAGACACTCTTTCAACCGAAAACAACCTAACCGAGTGGTCCAACAACATGTCAGAGTGGTCGTCGATGTCCCTCGCCGACCGCAACAGACATCGGCGTGAACTACTGATAGAAGTGCTGCGAGCTTACACCCCAGGCCCTCCTGTTGTGCCTGGAGTGCAAGAACTCGCTCCTCCGTGTCCTCTGGCGGTAAGCGACGAACATGAGATGGTTTGCAGTGCGATTGACGTTTGCGACGAGTACGAAGGCGAGCTTGACGTAACGCCAGACCAAGAATTTCTGTGTCCTGTCAGTCATCTGGCTATACGAGACCCAGTCTCGGCCCCAGACGGCTATGTTTACGAGAAGTCGTACGTCGAAACAAGCCAGCGGGCGTCCAAAATGCGATGTGTGCCGTGGTCTTCGCCAATGACCAGGCTGCCCTGGAATGAGACCACCATTTTCCCGCGTAGTGTGGCAACCGTTACTTCGATGCGGCTGTGGGTGAAATTGAAAGCAATTGAGGTCGCAGGTGCCAAATTTGATGACGGTGTGTGCGCGTGTGCTAAGAAGTTGGTGGGTGCTTTGGGAGTGGGCGTGGTGGGCGTGGTATGATCGACCTACTGTGGCGGGCTGGGAGAGTGGCTGGGAGAGTGGCTGGGAGAGTGGCTGGGAGAGTGGCGCGGAGAGTGGCGCGGAGAGTGCCAGGGAGGGTGGTTGAGGTGTCCGGCCCTCCGGAGCACTGACACCCATGAACCTCCCGCCCGCTGTAGATTAAGAGAACAAAAACGACACCTCGCCACTTCTTTGGCTATGGCCGTAGCAGAGAACGCGCCTCAACCGTTTTGGACCGTCGGAGTTGACCATGATGAAGTAGACGACAACGCGATGCTCAGAGAAGCAAAAAAACAAGTTGTCATAGAGATCATGACAGTAAAAAGCTTCGTGCCGCCGTATATCACCCGACCCGGAATCATCCCAGAAGACATGAAGAGGAGGGCATTGGACCCCGATTACGTGTGCAAGTCATTCGCGACTAAACTGAGCTCCTGCGACCGAGCGTTCATTACCTCTCGGAAACCTTGGACTGTTCCTGTTGGTCGACACGCAGCCGAGCTCGCGTCGAAATTCGACGGATCTCCAATGCTTCGCAGCTCCTACTTTGAGCTTGCATGCATGTCGTATCGGCCACCAATTGAGTCCAAGGCCGAATTCGACCCCATAGAACATAGTGATTTAGACCCCAACTTCGACGACTTTCTTCAGTCCATCAGCGGAAAGTCTGTAGAAGCAGATGCGTATGGATCAGGATCGTGTGCCCTGGAGCTCGCAGTGTGCACGATGTCAGAGTTTGCGCAAGCCAAAGATCTCACAAACCAACTGGTACAACGTGTCAAAACGGAGATGTCCGACCACCCAAGCGAAAATGACGACAATCCGAGAGGCCCGTTCATCGCAAACATCGAAGAAGCCAACGCGGTGGTGGAACGGCTAGTTCAAAACGACGAAGCACACGCAATGGTAGTGGATAGATACGCATGTTTGAAGAGAGCGCGTGCTGGAATGGTCAACTTCGTTCAACTATTGCTGCATCACTACGCACAGCGTCGAAGCAAGCCCCCTCCGCTTCAGTCCATGGAGGACGACTGTTTTGAAGTCGTCTCGAGGCACCTAGACACCAAGGCTGCGGCGGCATTGTGCTGCGTTTCCAAATCATACCGAAAATCCAGACCACTCGGACTCAGGATTCCACATCTCCACATACGAACGGTCCAGGGCAGCTTTCCACACGTGGTCACGAATAGCTTAGACCGAGATGCGCTGTCTATGAACATAAAACAGGTGGTCACCCGCAATTTCGTGGTCAAGAAGAAGAAGATCATGCTGTGGGTTGATTTCGTACAGTCCACGCTGCGCTCGAGGCCGTTGGAGCGGGGAGAGGTGGGTTCTATGCCTCAATTGCGAGCCGGTCGACCAACCATAGAGAAACATGATATGGCTACAGCGGAAGGCGCGCGAATGCATCGCATTGAGACGAAACGACAGAAGAAATGGGATGACGCAGAAGGCCCTGAGGAGTGCGCGAATGAGCTCGTTTACAACCACCGTGTGCCGTACGAGGACTACTTCGCGGTTCCACTTGATATTTCAGTGAGTCTCGTCTTTGCAGACACTCTGGAGCCGGTGTCGACACCCGATCTTAAGGACGGCATAGAGCCGTCCAGGCGGTACGTTATGGATGGCAACAGCTTCCGCAAGCCCAAGGACACAGGACCTCTTCGTGAAATGCCCGCGCACTGCAAGCTACACGTGCCCTTCCTGACCAGCGAACACAGAGGTCGACGCTTTCGCCTAAAGCTGACTGGCAGAGGTGCGACGAAGACGCGCGGGCAACCGGTCGCGCTCGTTAGCTACTCGGAGACGTTTGAGGTGGTCTCGGACTTAGGGACGGTTGGGCGGGCCGGCAAACGCCGCACAGCAGCAGAGAGCAGCCAGTTTGCGCGAGAGCGAGAGCTGAAGAAGCGGCGCACAGAGGCGCCACCGCTCGAAACCGTCGAGTGACGCGCGCCTCAACGCGACAGCGGCAATCGATGCACATTTCCACGCTCATCGAGCTGGAGGACGCGCGCGAAACCGCCAAGTCAAACGACTGCCCCCTCTTGGTCCAGTGCGGCTCGCCAAAATGCCAGCTATGCCCTGTTTTTACTGAAGAGGTCCAGAAGCTGGCTATCGAGTACAAGTTCCATTTCGTGTACGTCAACACACACACCGCTGAGGAGGACTTGATTGATGAGCTTCAAGTGACGCGCCTGCCAGCGTACCTGATAGAGACGGCCGACAACGCGTACAAGGGCCAAGCGGCCAGTCCGAGTGAGCTGAGAGAAGCGGTGTCTGGCTATTGTAAACCTGTCCTGGCGCTCGGAGAGGATTTCTGAAGGGTGTTCGCGCTAAGTCGCGGACTCTTTCATTCACATTTTTGACAGAGGCTCACTCCCCACACCCACACACACAACACCACACCACACAACACACCACACACCACACCACGCGCGCGTCCACTGCTCTCCACGCTGACCCCTCCCGTGCGTTGCCGATGTGCTCTCTTGGCGCGAGACCAGTCGCTGAAGGGTGAGCGCCGATCCTGTTGCAATCATGCACTGTTGGCTGTAGACCTTACGCACGGTTGTGGTCCATGCTCGCAGGTGTGGCAGGAGACATCATCATCTTGGAGGAGGCTGTACGCGCTCGTCCCCCTATCACATCCACCCTTGAACCCATACAACACCGTCACTAACCTGTGTATAAACCTCATACCGCGTGTTCCACAGGCCTACTGCGACCCCGGATTGATCAGCGAAGTGTGAGTGGACGCTGCACACAATCGACACTGTGCAATCTCTGACATCCTCTTCTTCTTGCACGCAGTGTGGTCCCTCTTCTTTCGATGTCCAACAGCGTACTGCTCTGCATCTCGACGCTCTTAGAATCCGGGAATCATTACTCAAAAATGTATGTGGCTCTTTGTGATCTCTTCAAGACGAATCTCCTGACCAACACTGTGCGTTTCTCTCAGGTTCGAGCTGACCGACAACCTTGGTCGCAAACTTTTTGAGGTACATTCCCAATAGAACCCAACACCTTAGACCTACTACACTGACCATATTTTTGTCTGTGCACAGTGCATCTCCATCACGCTGGTCTGCGGTACGCTGTGCACTCCTCTACCTTGCCATAGACAGGACTCACATTCCGCGCGCTTGTTTCGCAGACGACTGCCTGCTCACCGATTATCCAGAAAAGTACGCGCCTTTACAATCGCACAATCTCTTGCAGTTGGAGACCCCGGTTCCCACATCTGACCTGTGTGTTATGTGTTGTTTGCAGGTGTACACACAAGCTCGCCGAGTGAGCCGCCCTCGGACCCGGCCGTCCCCTTCGCCCCTCGCTGACTCTCCGCTGCTCGCCCGCAGGATGCCGCGCTGGCTCAGCTCGCAGAAGATGGAGACCGTAAAGGCACTTTTGTCGGAGGACCCGGTGCGTGAGACCACTACGAACCGCGTACAGGTCTCCTACTGACAGCCCACCCTTCCCACAGGCAATGCTCCTCCGCGAGTCCCTCGGCATCGCCGCCGACGCGAGCAACAAGGCCTTCCCCTCCGCCGAAGTGGACGCCTTCCTCGCCCGCCGGAAGGACAAGCTGCATCAAGACGTGTTCAACACCGAACACCAGGACAACACCAAGCACTTCTTACTCGCAGTGGACCCTTCAGGCGGTGGGTCGTCTGCGTTTGCAATCACCAGCATCTTACAGGACGGCCTCGGGCGTCTCGTGGTGCGCGCCCTCACGAGGACCATAGTTGCCGAATGTTTCCCCTTCCCACATCTCCGCCATCACACACGAGAGGACCACAAAAGAGTCGGGTGTCTGGCACATATTCCTCAGAAACCGCGGGAAGATGAAGGGGAGCACTCTGGTCCTCACATCCACTGCAAAAGAGAGGTCTTCGGTGGACATGTCCACTGGAGAGCGCAGCGAAAGTTCAAAGTGGTCTCCCAACTCCTTCTCTCTGGAGAGCGCGAACAAGAGAGAGGCCCTCTTGCACTCGATGCTGCACGGTCCCTCGAGGTCGATGATCGCATCGAGTTCCATTTGCGCTTGCATGCATGATTCAGAGCGGCCATAGATCTGGGGCATGAGCGCGGACACGGCGGCGAGGTGGCGGTTGAGATCGGCCAGCTCTAGGCCACACGCCGCGTCGCTGCGTTGAGAGAGGGGGAGGCCCATGAGAAGACGTCTCAGTCCAAGTCCATGTGCTGACACCGCCGCCCCCACCGCCCTTCCTTCTGCTTCACAGGTGCTCGGTGCAGACATTCTTCGCACGAAGGACGTTCGCGCGACACATCGTCTTATCGTGGATCATCTAGCGCGAATTCGGAAAATACACGCGCTTGAGAACGCGACGTGCGTGCTTCTTCTGGAAAGCAACTTGGCGTAATGACTGCGCTGAATGCGCGTTTTCGAACCCGCTTCCCGCTGAACCGCTCTTGGGGTTCACTGTCGGAGTTCACTGCTTTCGCAGGTTTGAATCGCAGCACATACTGCATTACTTGCAAGAAAAAGGTGTCTCCAAATGGGTCGCGATGTCAGAAGGTGCCGGTGGGGCGCTCGGTTGGCTCACTACCAACGAGCGCAAAGAGGCACGCACCGCAGAGAACTCCCCTTTAGAATGCTCCTCTCCGGGTGTGTAAAGGACTAGGACGCCAAGTGGATTGCATTCGACTCTCCACAGGCCATGTGCTTCCAACTCAGAGATGCCCTCAAGGTCGGCAACATCCACCTCCACTCCCAGTTCTTCTCCGTTCAGATGGACGAGCGCGAAGCGATCAAGATTATGCGCGACGAGCTCGCAAGGTTTGCGATCGTGGTGGAGCCAGCGAAGACTCTTTTTGGCAAAGTGCGTCGGACCTATACTGGCAAGATCGGAGGACAGAACGACGACTTGGCGGTCACCCTGCAGCTGGCGATAAGTGGGATCAAATGTTTCTACCAAAACCCGAAGGTAGGCGCACCGTTCTCGCCCCTCTCACCTCTCACCCTCTCACCCTCTCACCCCCCGTGTGCAGTACGACCGCTTTCGCCCCTACATCTAAGAGTTCACAAGCTTCCCGCTGCGCAACTTTCGCGGCGAAGTTTTGAGTATGGTCTTGATAATCGACTCCATCGCGAGATTGTGTTTGTGAACAGATTTCACTTTTATGGTGTTCTGGCGAAGGGCGGCCGCCATTTCGACGTGAACCTTCTTGGCCGCCTCGTACGCCCTCTTGCCTTCGGCGGCGAACATTCGTGAAACTTCCAGCTTCTTCTGCGTGTCTCGCTTGAGCGTTTCTATGAAAGCGTCTCTGAGATCATACGACTCTCTCGCGATGTTGCAAAGAGAGACGTATGCTTGCTCGTTGAAATCGCCAGTGTCCTTGAGGTGCTCCGCGATCGAGAGCAGCGTGTCGTGGAGTGTGGTGGACGAGGTTTCAGAGTCCTCCTCGGTTGAGGCGCGTGGCGTGTCAATGTCTGTCATTTTGAAGTGAAAAAAGGGTTGTTTCTTTCCTTTACCTATTCTCCATGGACATGGACATTATGTTTCGATGGGAAGCCAAGACCGTCGCCCGCTCCGCCTCACTAGCCTTTCGAACGATTACAGCGGCAGCCAACAATGAATCCAGGGCAATGTAAACTGAAAACAATACCGAGAGGAACGTTGCCAGCGCAGGCGTGTCCGATGATGTCTCGCATGCGGAGAGCACGTCCATCACAACGACCAGCGAACGAGTGGCTGCGCCATTCAGTTTCCATTGCTAAACCACACAACTCGCTTATTGATATCACAAGCAGATCATTCAATGGACACTGTTCGTCGAGCTCAAAGAGTTGACAAGAAGGACGCTAGCAAAAAACTCGCTCCCAGAGCGGTGAGAATGGTCGCTCCACCCGAGAGCAACCGAGCGCCAGTGGACAACTGGTGCTGTGCGTAAGCAATGTTGTACTCGTCGAGGTCTGTGGGCACGATGAGCTCGGCCTGCACGCTTCCATCTAGCACGTCCTCTGACGCACGCACAATGGCAAACGGCATCGCCTTACGAAGAAGTCTTTGCATGGTTTCGACGCTGCTAGCAGTGCTCGACTGAACTCGAACGCGCGTTCTACCCGTCTCGTCGACGCCCACATACGTAATGTGCGCGTCGGCGTCCTCGCGCTGGCAAGCATCAAGCACTCGTTTGGCGACTCCTTGCGTAAACGACGGGCGGTTAGAGTTCGCCATGAGCCTGCGTTGACTGTGGTGGCTGCGGTGACTGATCGGTCGTCTCGCACACGCGCTATACAACTGTCGCTTTCGCAGGAGTCCAGCAAAGACGACGTTGCTCGATGGCGCCGCCGCTGCTGAGTTTGAATCTGAGGGTTGATGGGGGTCTAGCGCATCCAGTGCGTGTGTCGGTGACTGTTGTGCAGCCACCTCTAACTCCATTCCCGGCGCCGCCTCCGTCCCCTGAGAGCGCGGAGAACGCGGAGAACGCGGAGAACACGGAGAACACGGAGAGCATGGACGACTTTGACGCAGCACTGGAAGAGGCGTGGGATGAAACGCCGCCCCCGCCGCCTCCGCCGCCCCCGCCGTCCCCGCCGCCCCCGCCGCCTCCGCCGCCCCCGCCGCCTCCGCCGCCTCCGGATCAAGTACCGATGGAAGATCGCATAGAGTTGAGTGCAGAGAGTGAGCCCTCCATACAACATGTTCCGATTCATCATGTTTTGGAGGAGATTCATCACGTTGGTCCCACAGATCTGCTGGAGATTGAGGAGGCTGATCCTGCATTCTCCGTGCTTCAGAGATCGTTAAATCACAGCGCCCAGGGAGAGGAGTTTTCCAACGACTGGCCCTCGACACACCACCAGGAACTACAGGAGTCAGTACGTTCTGAGCCGTTCGAGTCATTGACAATCGACGCGTGTGAGGAGGCCGATGATGCCGATGATGCCGATGATGCCGATGACGCCGATGACGCCGATGACGCCGATGATGCCGATGACGCCGACGACGCCGACGACGCCGACGAGGTGGAGGGCGAAAAGCTCTCGCAGCGAGAAATATGTGAAAAATTCGACGAGCTCTGGCCAATCGACGATGAGGCAATGTCGAAACTTAGCGACACGTATGTCAACACTGCTCTAAAAGTGTTTCAGTCTATGGCCGATAGTTCAAGAGTGTCCATCCAGACGCCGTACAGATCGCCCGACCCGACATCCACCCTCATTCTCTCCATACCAAAACGAGTGCCGACCCCCCCTCCGATTGTAATACCCGACGAGCTCCCTCCTCCGCCAATGGTGTCGGTTCGCAAGCGACCGAATGTTCCTCTGATTGTGCAAGATCAAGAGGCGGCCAAAGCGCGCAGGCAAGCCGCTGAACGACGTGCTTTCGGAGAGTGCTACGAGGAGTTCGTGGAACGCAAACGTGCTGAGAGATTGCGCGAATGAGCAAGCCGCTCAGCTGCTCCATGGGATTGATCACGTTGCAAATGTGGGAAAAACGGCGACTTCTGCCACCTGTCACGTCGGTTCGCCACGTGGCAAAAAGTGAGCGTTTTCCAAAAATGCAACTTTTTGAACAGCGTGAGGTCAGCGTGAGGTCAGCGTGAGGTCAGCGTGAGGTCAGCGACAGGTTTCCGAGCGTGCCACGTGGCATGCGTCGGATTGCCACGTGGCGTGCGTCGGATCAACACGTGGCACGTGTCGGATCGCCACGTGGCATGTGTCGGTTCACCACGTGGCAAAAAGTGAGCATTTTCCAAAAAACGCAATTTTCCGAAGACGGGTTTCCGAGCGTGGTGTGTGTGACGGTGTGGCGGAGTGGTGTTTTTGGAAAACGCTCAATTTTTGCCACGTGGCGAACCGACGTGACACGTGGCAATATCAGGTGTGAAGAGGACCAAGTGCCACGTGGCATTCGAGCGTGACACGTGGCGAAGCGACGCAATTAGTTTCCTTTTTTGGAATGATAATTAAACTACTATTAATTAGTGTGTAATCGAGTTA
>Ga0206682_10002799_pt1 | contig 15487 bp, 15 predicted proteins | sample M240m12015metaG_FD_155444 | JGI IMG/M metagenome (GOLD analysis project Ga0206682, IMG submission 155444) | Ammonia-oxidizing marine archaeal communities from Monterey Bay, California, United States - M2 40m 12015 | ecosystem: Environmental > Aquatic > Marine > Intertidal zone | place: USA... | reverse complement strand
AAAACCATAAGTAATTAGTGTCCATGGTTTTGAAACTAATACTGAAAAATTATGATCTAGGGCAAACCATTTGAGAACCCCGTTGATTTCAATTTTATATAACTCTTGAAATACTGAAATTAATAACGTAAAAATAAAGATGAGTGAATTTACATAGATAATTTTTTCTACGATAGTTCCATTTTTATAGCGAGATTTTATTTCTTTTTTATAATTCATTAATTTATCATGAATTGATTTTTTTTCCAATACCAGGCAATCATAAAGCCTATGAGAGCACCACCAATGTGAGCAAAATGAGCAATGTTTCCAATAGAGTAATCTGTCATTCCAAAGAATACATCAAAAGCGATAAGTATCGGAATAAAATATTTTGCAGCAATTGGAATTGGTAAAAATATCAAGGCTAGTTTTGCGTCCTTAAAATACATTCCAAATGCTACTAGCACCCCATATACTGCTCCAGAAGCACCAACCGCTTTTGCATTATACAGACCAATAATTCTATTGAATTGTTCTTGAGTTATATGTTCAATAACTCTTGTATCAGTTGTTTTTGCTCTCTCCAATATAGTAATTATTTCTGACTGATCTAAACCGGCATTTACAAATAGATTATAAATACCATTAAATTGATAGTAATTTACCAATGTATAAATAAGTCCCGCACCAATACCTGCTGAAAAATAGAAGAATATAAATTTATTTTTTCCCCACATTTTTTCTAAGGGTGATCCAAAAGCCCACAAACCGTACATATTAAAAAGAATATGGCCAAAGCTACCATGCATGAACATGTGGGTAATATATTGCCAAATTCCGAAATGTTCATTTTTAGGGAAATGAAGTGCCAATAGGTTTGAAAAATCTAACTTTAGAAATTGTGGTCCCACAAATAAAATTACATTGATAATGATCAAATGTTTGATGGCATCGGTGATGTTATTCATTGTTAATGATTAAATAAATTATCTATTTCGTTCAATGTTAATGTTTTGAATGTTGGTTTACCAAATGGTGAAATGGAAGGCTCTTTACATGAAAATAAATTGTTTACGAGTTCTTCTTGTTCTTTTTCTGACAACTGAGTCCCTTTCTTTATCGATAGTGTTTTGGCAAATGATTTTGCCATGACATCAAAATGACTGAAACTTACATCGGGGACTTCTAAATTAATATCATTTAAAAGCTCTTCTAAAATAGCAGTAATTTTACTTTCGGTAATAGAAATTGGTATTCCCTTTATGGTAACATCATCTTTAGTGAATTCTTCAAAAGAAAAGCCCACATTTTCTAACTCTGTTTTTATTGTATAAATCATTTCAATTTCTGCTGAAGAAAAAGAGATTTTAACAGGAAATAATAGTTGCTGGCTGTTGGCCTCTTTAATGGTAATATTCTCAAGGAAATCCTCATATAAAATGCGTTGATGTGCAGATGTTTGATGGATCAAGACAATACCAGATTTTATAGAGCTAAGGATGTATTTTCGTTGAATCTGAAATGTTTTTTGAGTTTGACTATTTTGTTGGTTATCAAATAGTTCTATTTGATTTTCTTCCTCGTTTACAGTATCGGAAGTATACAACGATTCCCAACTTTGGGTTTGTCTTTCTCTACTGAAGGGAAAAGAAATTTCTTTTTGCTCTTGTTCTTTGAAAGGATTGAAATCTGGGTCTACAGAAATTTTAGGGGGGCTAGTGGTCTTGGAATTTGTTTGAAGTTGATACGAGGGGTCTAAATTAGCATCTCTATTAAAGTCTAAAATAGGAGCAATATTATATTGACCCAAGCTATGTTTTACGGTTGCTCTCAACATTGCATACAGCGCTTTTTCATTATCAAACTTAATTTCTGTCTTTGTTGGATGAATGTTGATATCAAGTGTATCTTTAGGGACTGTTAAATACAAAAAATAAGAGGGGTGTGAGCCTTGTTCTAATAAGCCATCAAAGGCATTTACAACAGCATGATTTAGATAGGAACTTTTTATAAAACGATTGTTTACAAAAAAGAATTGTTCTCCTCGTTTTCTTTTGGAAAATTCTGGTTTAGCAATAAAACCTTCAATGGCAACAATATCGGTTTGTTCATTAATAGGAACCAACTTTTCATTCATTTTATTTCCAAAAACATTTACAATTCGCTTTCTTAGATTACTACTTTTTAAATGATATATTTCATTGTCATTGTGATGCATTAAAAAAGCAATAGATGGATGTGCTAGTGAGACTCTTTGAAATTCATCAATAATATGTCTAGTTTCAACAGTATTAGATTTTAAAAAATTTCTTCTCGCTGGAATATTGTAAAATAAATTTTTTACGGCAATACTTGATCCCTCGCTTGTAGCAATATGATCTTGAGAAATGATGTTACTTCCTTCAATTTTTATGGAAGTTCCAAGTTCTTCTCCCTGTTGTTTGGTTTTTAAAGCTACATGTGCAATAGCAGCGATAGAGGCCAAAGCTTCTCCCCTGAACCCTTTTGTAGTTAGGTTGAATAGATCTTCTGCTTTTTCAATTTTAGAGGTGGCATGACGCTCAAAAGACATTCTAGCGTCTCTAGCACTCATTCCTTTTCCATTATCAATTACTTGAACCAATGTTTTACCGGCGTCAACTAATACTAGTTTTATATGAGTTGCACCAGCATCAATAGCATTTTCTAATAATTCTTTTACAACTGAAGCAGGGCGTTGTACAACTTCTCCTGCAGCAATTTGATTTGCTACATGATCTGGTAATAATTGAATGATATCAGACATTAATTAATTTTGAAAATAGACAAATCGAAATCGATGATGTATAAGAAAATGAAAACTAAAATTGCAATGATGATTAAAATTGTTTTATTTACACTTTTATCTGGAGTTTTTAGATCATTAATTGCATCATTTAAATTAGCTTTAATTCCTTTATTTTTACCAGTAGTTTTTCTAAATTGATCTAATTTGTGTTCAATTTTAAAAGGATTACCCTCACCTTTATAATACCGAGGTTGGTAATCGAATTTAGTATGTGTGCGTTTTAAAAATCCCATATTTTTAGTGAATAATTGATTCTTAGAAATTAAAAAATTAAACCAAACGAATACGTTTCTTCAAAGTTAACAGAATTAAAAGTAATTCTTAAAAAAAATATAGTTAAATGTTTGTTTTATTTTTTAATAAAACAGTTGATTAAAATTGAATACTTATTTAAGCTTTATCTGTGTTTTTTAAAGCAGCCATTTTAATAGCAGCAACGCCACATTCAATTCCTTTATTTCCAAATTTCCCTCCAGATCTATCTATAGATTGTTGTTTTGTAGTATCTGTCAAAACACAAAAAATTACAGGAACATCATATTTGAGGTTTAAATCAACAATGCCTTGGGTAAGACCATCACATACAAAATCAAAGTGTTTTGTTTCTCCTTGAATTACATTTCCTATCGCAATAACTGCATCTAATTGCTGTGTTTGAATCATTTTTTTACATCCATAAACGAGTTCAAAACTTCCAGGAACTTTCCAAGAAAGAATATTTTCTTTTTTAGCACCACACTCTAATAAAGTTTCAATAGCCCCTAATTGTAAATTTTCTGTAATCTCGGGATTCCATTCTGAAACAACAATCCCAAATCGAAAAGGTTTCGCATTTGGGATTGTTGCTTTATCAAAATGTGATAAATTGGTGGTTGCCATTTTTTTAGTTTGATAGTTTTTAAGTCGTAATTATAATGCTATATTGATTCCTCAAATACTTGTTATTCAGCATATTTAGCAGCTGCAATAAATTTGTCTATATCTTTTCCTTGATCGGATGAAGAGTAGTCTTCACTTATTTTTGAAAATAATGATACTGCTTTGCTATATTCCTTTAGTTCCATTGCAGCTTGTCCAGCCTTGAACAAGAATAAAGGAGACGTAAATTCATTGTTTTTTAACGACGCCGCTTTTTCATAATAGTTTAAAGCATCTTCGAGTTGGTTGATGTCTGCAAAAGCATCTCCTATTGCACCCATAGAAACGGGCCCTAACATTTCATCATCAGACTTGAATTTATTCAAATATTCTATGGCCTTATCATATTGCTTCATTTGTAAATAGGAAATACCTGCATAGTAATTTGCTAAATTACCTGCATCGGTACCGCTGTATTTATCAGCAATATTTAGAAAACCATAATTTCCTTCAGCTCCTTCTAAACCTAGATTTAATAAGGAGTCTATTCCAGAACCAGCTGTTGCTGCTTGATCAAAATATTTTCTTGGAAAGGCAATCTCGTTAGACGCTTCTCGTTCTTGTGGTTCTACTACATACTTATTATACCCCATGAAAGCTAAAACAACAATAACTATTGCAATTAAGGTAAAAAACAAAGGTTTGCTATTTTGCTCAATCCATTGTTCTGATTTTGAAGCAGTTTCATCTAAAGTATTTAAAACACCAGCTGTTTCAAATTCTGATTCATCAATTTGATTTTCTTCTTTTTTACTTTCTGGTTTATATTTTTTCTTGTATGTTGCCATGCTTATTTTAAATTATCGGACACAAAAGTAGTTTTTTTAATTGGATTTTAAAAGTAGTTAATTCGCAAAATTTTCAATAATTTGCATTGCCTTTTTAACAACAAATCTCACGAATGTATTTACAAAATATTTCATTAGTAAATTTTAAGAATATTTCTTCTCAATTTTTTAATTTTCAAAAGAAAATAAATTGTTTTGTAGGGGAAAATGGTGTAGGAAAAACAAATATTTTAGACGCTATTTATTATCTTTCTTTTTCAAAAAGCTATTTCAACTCTGTGGCAATACAGAATATTAGACATGGGGAAAGCTTTTTTATGATAGAGGGGGAATATCTATTAAATCATAGAAATGAAAAAATTGTTTGTAGTTTAAAAAAGGGACAAAAAAAGGTTTTAAAAAGAAATGGGAAAAACTATGAAAAATTCTCAGATCACATTGGTCAACTGCCTTTGGTAATTATTTCCCCAGCTGATCGAGATTTAGTTACAGAAGGTAGTGATACTAGAAGAAAATTCATAGACGGTGTAATATCTCAACAAAATAAAGTGTATTTACAAGACCTACTATTGTATAATAAAGTACTTACCCAAAGAAATGCATTGCTGAAGTATTTTGCTGCCAACAGAACTTTTGATGCGTTGAATTTAAGTGTTTATGACGAGCAATTATCTGAGATTGGAACGAGAATTTACAAAATAAGAAAAACTTTTTTAGAGGAATTTATTCCGATTTTCAATGAAAAATATCAAATTGTTTCTGGTGATAAAGAGCAGGTTAATTTGGTGTATAAAAGTCAGTTACATAATTTTTCTATGGACAATCTATTAGAAAACTCATTACAAAAAGATAAGATTATCCAATACACAACAACAGGTATTCACAAAGATGATTTAAATTTTGAAATAGGAGCGTATCCTATAAAAAAATTTGGTTCTCAAGGTCAACAGAAATCTTTTTTAATCGCATTAAAATTGGCACAATTTGAGTTTATAAAACAACAATCAAAGGCAACTCCCATTCTACTATTGGATGATATTTTTGATAAATTAGATGAAAATAGAGTATTGCATATCATTCAGTTGGTAAATAATGATGAATTTGGTCAGATATTTATTACGGACACTCATTTTGAAAGGACTGAGAGTATCTTAAAAAAAGGGAGTAAAGCATATGAGATTTTTAAATTAGAGTCTTAATTTAAATTAAAAATGCTTGTAAAATTTTTTATAATTTTTGAGAATAGCGTAGTTTTATAAAATCCTACCAAAAAGCTTAATACACAAATAATGGCAAAAAGAGAAAATGATTCTTTTTCAGTAAAAGATTTAATGCAAAGTTTTATCAAGGAAAATAATTTGAGCAAAGGAATGCGCAAGTTAAAAGTTGAGGAAACATGGAAGGAAATGATGGGTCCTGGAGTCATGGCACACACAAGTTCTGTAAAATTACAAAACAAGACTCTTATCATACAATTGACTTCTTCAGTATTACGAGAAGAATTAAGCTACGGAAAGGATAAAATTATAAAAATGATGAATGAAAAAATTGGAGAGGAAGTAATTTCCAAACTGATGTTGGTGTAATAAAAAACTCACAACGAAAGTTGTGAGCTTGTAATGAATTTAAATAGAATTTATTCTTAAAATTGTTCTCTTCCAGAAAAGTGAAAATTCCCCTCTATTTCTGCGTTTTCATTAGAATCAGAGCCATGTACTGCATTTTCACCCATTGATGTTGCATATAATTTTCTGATTGTTCCGGCAGCTGCTTCAGAAGGATTGGTAGCACCAATTAAAGTTCTAAAATCATCAACTGCATTCTCTTTCTCTAAGATAGCAGCAATGATTGGCCCACGTGTCATAAAGTCCACTAGTTCTTGAAAGAAAGGACGTTCATTATGAACAGCATAAAAGGTTTCAGCATCAGTCTTTGTCATCTGAGTTTTCTTTAACGCTACAATTCGAAATCCTGCAGCATTAATTTTTTCAAGAATAGCACCAGTATGTCCGTTTTCGACAGCATCTGGTTTTAGCATTGTAAATGTTCTATTATTTGGCATTTTGTAAACTTTTAGTCTTATGTAAATAATTGTAAATGTATGATAACATTCAATGCAAAATTACATATTTTTTTTAATAATATTGTATATTCGCCATCTATGATTTTAAAAGGATTTGAAGATTTAAAGCGCTTTTTAGAGAAACCAAAAAAGATTGTAATTGTTGGGCACAGAAATCCTGATGGCGATGCCATGGGTTCTTCATTGGCATTGAAACATTATTTTGATAAAAAAGGACACGAAGCAACCGTAATTGTTCCTAATGAGTCCCCAGAATTCCTACACTGGTTACCTGGTTCCAATACGGTTTATCGTTTTGATAAGCAGAACGCTCAATCTCACAGAGCATTAAATGCATCGGATCTGGTTTTCCTTTTAGATTTTAATGCACTGCACAGAGTAGGTTTTGATATGCAAAAGACCTTAGAAAAGTATACCAATGATTTCGTAATGATCGATCATCATCAGCAACCAGATACTGTGAAATACATGTATTCAGATGTTTCTATTTCTTCAACCTCTCAAATGGTTTATCAATTTATAGAAATGAACAATGATCTAGAGTACATTGATGCAGATATTGCTAGTTGTTTGTATACGGGTATTATGACAGATACAGGTTCTTTTCGTTTCCGATCGACCACGAGTACAACCCATCGAATTATTGCAAATCTGATAGACAAGGGAGCTGAAAATCACAAAATTCATAACCATGTGTATGATGCAAATTCATATAACAGGTTACTATTACTAGGACAAGCTCTCAGTAATTTAAAAATTTTACCAAATTTTAAGACGGCTTATATAACTTTAACCACCTTAGAAAAAAATCAATTTAATTTTAAAAAAGGAGATACTGAAGGAATTGTAAATTACGCACTCTCTTTAAAAGGAATTGTTTTTGCTGCAATCTTTATTGAAGATAGTGAACAGAAAATTGTAAAAATATCCTTTCGCTCTAAGGGAAATTTTTCAGTAAATCAATTTTCAAGGAATCATTTTAGTGGAGGTGGTCATGACAATGCTGCTGGTGGAAAATCTGATTCATCCATGACTGATACAGTGGCAAAATTCACTTCATTATTACCTGAGTATGAGGAAGAATTAAAAGTTTCCTATGAAGATTAAACTATTTCTTTTTGTCATTTTATACGTTTGTTATAGTTGTACTAAAGTAACACCAAGAAGGCCCGTTAATTTCAAATCTTCATCATCTATTTTAAAAAAAACATTAAAAACATCCATACAATTAAATCGTATTGAAGATGAGAAGATTTTAGAGGCTATCAAAAAAGACTCAATCAGAACTTATCGAGTTTCTTCCAGCGGTTTTTGGTATGCATATATCAATAAAAATCAGATAAATACAAGAACTCCAACACCAGGAGATGAAGTTACTTTTGAATATAATATTACCGATTTACAAGGAAATGTTATTTATGCTAAAGAAGCAATGGGAATTAAGAACTACCTTGTAGATAAAGAAGATTTTATTTCTGCACTTCAAATAGGAATAAAGTTGATGAAAATAGGAGAAACTGTTATATTTGTAATCCCATCCTACAATGCCTTTGGTATTTCTGGTGATGGTAATAAAATAGGAATTAATCAGTCAATAAAAAGTACCGTAACCTTATTAAATATTAAGTAAAATGAAAATTATAAAAAGTGTTTTAACAACAGTAATGATAGCATCAATGTTTTCTTGTGCTAACCAATTAAAAGAAGTAAAATCGTTAGAAACTGAAATTGATTCGGCAAGTTACGCTTTGGGTCTTGATATGGCTTTAAAAGTAAAAGCAAACTTTGAAGAAGCTGATAGAGATCTATTCATACAAGGATATAAAAATGGAATAGATTCTACTAATTTGTTGATCAGCACTAAAGATTTAAATGGGTTTTTAAGAGGCTTTTTTCAGAAACAACAACAGGAGAAAACAGCACAAAGAGCTGAGGCTTCCTTTGGAAAAAATAAAAAAGCTGGAGAAGATTTCCTAGCTAAAAATAAAACAAAACAGGGTGTTATTGAAACTGAAAGTGGTTTGCAATATATGATCTTAAAAAAAGGGGAAGGTGAAAAACCAGTGACCACATCTAAGGTTAAAGTACATTACCATGGGACAAATATCGATGGATCAGTTTTTGATAGTTCTGTAGATAAAGGTACCCCTGCAGAATTTGGAGTTACTCAAGTAATAAAGGGTTGGACAGAAGGATTACAATTAATGAAAGTAGGAGCGAAGTATAAATTCTTTGTCCCACAAAATTTAGCCTATGGACCACAACAAAGAGGAGCAGCTATCAAGCCTTTTTCTACTTTGATTTTTGAAGTTGAATTGCTAGATGTAATGAACTGATAAAAAATGAAGAATCTAATTTTATTTTTTGCGATATTATCTTTGGTATCATCATGTAAGTCCCACAATTATAAAGGATTAGATGATGGATTGTATGCTGAATTACAAACAAACAAGGGAACTGTTTTATTACATTTGTACGCAGAAAATGTTCCGATGACAGTTGCAAATTTTGTTTCTTTGGCCGAAGGGACTCATACAAAAGTTACTGATTCTTTAAAGGGAAAGCCTTATTTTGATGGAATCCGTTTTCATAGAGTTATTAAAAATTTTATGGTACAGAGTGGAGATCCTACCAATACTGGAAGAGGCAATGCAGGTTACAAGTTTGCTGATGAATTTCCAATTGACTCTCTAGGAAACTTAGTTTACAAACACGACGATAAAGGTATTTTATCGATGGCCAATTCAGGTCCTAAAACAAACTCAAGTCAATTTTTTATTACACACAAAGCAACACCCTGGTTGGATAGAAAACACACTGTTTTTGGTAAAATTAAACTAGGACAAAATACGTTGGATAGCATTGAGAAAAATGATACAATTGAAAAAGTTTCCATTATAAGAGTCGGCAAATTTGCTAAAAAGTTCAAGGCATCAAAAGTTTTTGAGATAGAATTGGCTAATATTTCCCTCAAAGAAGAGAAATATTTAAAAGAATTAGAGAACCTAAAAGTTGCTTTTTTGAAAGCGAAAGGACGAGATAAAGCCAAGAAAACAAGTTCTGGATTAAGAATTTTGGAATTAGAAAAAGGAACAGGTAAAAAATTCAATGGTGCGCTATCTGCTTCAATGCATTATGCTATTTATCTTGCCTCTGGAAAATTAATCCAATCCTCTGAAGGTAAAGAACCTTTAACATTTACACTCAACAAAAAACCCATGATTGCAGGAGTTACAGAAGCACTTAAGGGGATGAGGGAAGGAGATAAGAAAAGACTCTTTATTCCTTATTATTTAGGTTATGGGGAAAAAATGTATGGACCTTTTCCTTCAAAATCAGATTTAGTTTTTGAAATTGAACTCTTAAAAAACGGTAAATAATTTGTTACAAGACATCATTCAAATTGATCAAAATCTACTAATTTTTTTAAATAATTTAGGCAGTACCCAATGGGATCCATTTTGGTTAATCATTACCAATCAATTATATTGGATTCCATTATTCATCTTTATATTTTACTTAACGATTAAATCTTATGGATGGAAAACTGGAGGAGTCGTAATTTTGTCGATGATTGTTTTGGTTGCTTTTTCTGATCAGTTTACAAATTTAATTAAAAATACTGTACAACGTATAAGACCTAACAATGATGAGGAAATAAAACATTTATTGAGGACTTTAATCAATCCACAGAGTTATAGTTTTATGTCCGGTCATGCAACTACGTCCACATTTTTTTCTGTGTATGTAATCCTCTTATTGAAAGCACATTACAAATACATTTATTTTTTAATATTATTTCCTCTAATATTTGCTTATAGTAGACTGTATTTAGGGGTTCACTATCCTATTGATATTTTTGTGGGTATTTTGATAGGAGTCATTTTTGGAAATCTCTATTTTATTCTTTTTAAGAAAGTAGCCAAAAAGTTATTCATTTGATTTTTTATTGTTAAAGTACAAGTATTTCGTAGCGTGGTAGTATGCTTCCAATAAACGTTCCATTTCTCTTGCTCTAAAAGGATTTTCATTCTGAATATCTTTTAGGTCACTGGTTTTTAAATTATATAATTTTGTTGTTTTGCTAATGGTTGTTTTCGAAAAATACAAACTATCTTGAATAAGACCCACAGCGGGTTCACCATTAATTTTCAAATATACAAATGACGAAGATTGAGTACTGCTAGAGTCTAATAGGTTGACACCAAGTGTATAATTTGTATGGTTAATTTTAGCCAAGCTAGCTGCTGTTGGAAATAAATCTATAAGATTTCCATTTCTTTCAATTTTCTTTGGTTGAATGAAATTGGGTCCGTGAATAAAAAATGGTACATGTTGCAACTGAATATTTAGGTCATATTCTTTACGGTATGTATCAGTCCTCTTCATGGCTGTGTTGTGATCACCAAAAAAAATGAAAATGGTGTTTTCATAATATCCTGCTATTTTAGCCCTGTCCAAGAATTTTCCAATATTAAAATCTAGATAACGCAAAGCATTTAATTGTGCCAAAGATTTAAAGCCAGATTTATTAAGTAAAGAATTTTCAATTTCGTCATCACTAATGGGCCTGTACGTTTCTTTTTTATCTGGAACTGTAAAGGGTATGTGATTTGAAGCTGTTTGAATATAGGCGATAAAGGGAGTGTTTTGTTTCGATAATTTTTTAAATTCTTTGTCTGATTCTTTAAATAATTCATAATCATCAATACCCCATACATCAACTCTGTTTTCAGTTTTATAACTTCCTTCTTCAAATATTTTTAAGCCGTTTATATTGGATTGAAAAATACTTCTAATATTTGCCCAATTAGCACTTCCTCCAATAAAATATAATTTCTCATATCCATCAAACTGATCAAAAAGAATTCGCTGATCTTGAATCAAAGGATTTCTAGATGCTGTTCTCACGTTTTCAATATCTGGCAATCCTGAAACACTCGAAAAAACACTTGCTGCAGTTCCAGATTTATGAACATAAAAATTAGAAAAGCTCACGCTTTCTTGAATGATAGAATCCATTTTAGGAGTACTATTGATTGGATTTCCATAAAAACTCATGGGTTTGACTCCTACAGACTCCATCATGACTATAATTACGTTGGGTTTTTTTCTGTATGTTGAGTCAAAAACTGTTTTCCTTTCAAATAAAATAGAATCTTTGGGAAGTTTTAAATGTTCTGCAATTACTGGGTAGTATCTTTTAAATTGATTCATATTTACCCCTTCACTTCTGTATGCAAAGCTATCAAAAAAGTATAAAACAGGATTTAAAGCAAACTGATTGACTGCGTTTTTTTTAGAGAAAAAAGCCTGACTCCATCTAAGTGGATAATGTGTAACGCTATTGTAAATACCAAATGATAAAACTAAAACAGTTACCACTAAATAGAACGTTTTTAATTTTTTAGAACTATTTTTTTCATTCGTTACAAAAAAATCATAAATAGTATTTGATAGTTTATAAACTACAAAGCAAACAATTAATAATCCGAAAAATCCTTTAAATACAGGATAACTCTCAAATAGCACTTGACTAGAAATTTTTAAATTACTTAAAAATCGGAGAGAAGAGGCGTCTAAACGAATCGTTAAATAGTCATAGTACCCCAAATCAAATAGATAAAACAACGTAAGGACTAAATAGGCTAGAGTTAGATAGAACGCTGCAATAAGTTTGTAAATTTTTTGTTTAAAAAAACGATGATTGAGAACTAAAACGAATATCGCTAGAGGAAATAGTGTAATAACTGTTAATTTAATATCAAATCTGGTACCTAGCCAAAATGCTTTTTGAACCTCCGAGGAGAAAAAGCTATTTAATTCTGAAAAAAAAGTGTAAAAAAGAATTCTAAAAACAGCTGTAAATACCAACAAAAATAAAATATTTACAAAAATGTATTTGATATAATTAGGAATTTTCTTTGCCATTATTCGTTATTTGTAGTGCAAATATATTTGTTTTGTAACTATTAAAAATAAACTTTTGTTTTTAATTGAAAAAAGAGAATAAAAAATAGATTTTCAGTAAATTTGCATTTAATTAATCAGGGAAAGAATATGAAAATATCATACAAGTGGTTACAACAATTTTTACAAATAGATTGGGAACCTTCTAATACAGGAGAATTGTTAACTGATCTTGGTCTTGAGGTGGAAGGGATTGAAACTAGAGAATCTGTAAAAGGAAGCTTAAAAGGAATTGTTGTTGGTGAGGTGTTAACGTGTAATCAACATCCCAATGCAGATAGACTAAAAATAACGACCGTTGATTTAGGTTCTGGAGCACCTGTTCAGATTGTGTGTGGAGCTCCCAATGTAGCTGCTGGACAAAAAGTACCTGTAGCAACTATAGGTACTATTTTATATGATGACAAAGGAGAGGGCTTTAAGATTAAGAAAGGAAAAATAAGAGGAGAAGAAAGTCATGGAATGATTTGTGCCGAAGACGAGTTAGGCTTGGGTAAAGATCATGAGGGTATTTTAGTCTTAGATAAAAATTTATCTGTAGGAACTCCTGTTGCAGAAGTGTATCAAATAGAAACTGATTATGTTTTTGAAATTGGTTTGACTCCCAATAGGTCTGATGCCATGAGTCATTATGGTGTAGCAAGAGATTTGCGTGCTGGTTTAATGCAACAAGATGTAAATTTAGAATTAATATCGCCTTCGGTAAGTGATTTTCATGTAGATGAGAGAACACTAAGAATAGATGTAGAGGTAGATGATAAACAACAAGTGCCTAGATATTGTGGAATTACAATTACAGATATTGAAGTAAAAGATTCTCCTGAATGGATTCAAAATAGATTAAAAGCGATTGGGATTACCCCAAAAAATAATATCGTAGATATTACAAATTATGTTTTACACGAATTAGGACAACCTTTGCATGCTTTTGATGCCCAAAAAGTAAAAGGAAATAAAATAGTAGTAAAAACACTAGAGCAAGGAACTAAGTTTATAACTTTAGATGAAATAGAAAGAGAACTGTCTTCAGAAGATATTATGATTTGCGATGCAGATTCAAATCCACTTTGTATTGCGGGTGTTTTTGGGGGATATAATTCTGGTGTTTCAGAAAATACTACTACAATTTTCTTAGAGAGTGCCTATTTTAACCCTGTTTCTGTTCGTAAAACAGCAAAAAGACATGCGCTTAATACAGATGCCTCTTTCCGTTTTGAACGTGGAATAGACATTAATAAAACAAAATATGCTTTAAAACGAGCAGCATTACTTATAGAGGAGTATGCTGGAGGAAAAATGGGTTCTGATATTTCTGATTTTTTTCCTGAAAAAATTGAAGATTTTCAAGTTTTTTTATCCTACGATAATGCCTACAGATTAATTGGTCAGGAAATACCAAAAGAGACTATAAAAAATATATTAGCTTCACTAGAAATTAAAATAAATAGTGAAACAGAGGGAGGTTTGGGATTAACGATCCCTTCTTACAGAACAGATGTTCAAAGAGAAGCAGACATTATTGAAGAAATTTTAAGAGTTTACGGATATAACAACATTGAGTTTTCACATAAATTGAATACATCCATTTCTTTTGATTCAAATCAAGAAACAAAAATTGAAAATGTTATTGCGCATCAACTTACTGCACTTGGTTTTAACGAAACTATGTCAAATTCATTGACAAAGCCAGAATATGCCTCTTTATCTGAAAATATTAATGAAGAAGCAAATGTAGAAATGCTCAATCCATTAAGCAATGATTTAAAGGCAATGCGTCAATCTCTGCTATTTAGTGGATTGGAATCTGTAGCTTACAATATCAATAGAAAAAATAATTCATTACAATTTTATGAGTTTGGAAAAACCTATCATAAATACAATGACAAGTACGAAGAGAATAAACATTTAACTCTTTTTGTTACCGGAAATAGAACAAAAGAAAGTTGGAGTACAGCAAATAAAACGACAGATTTTTTCTTTCTAAAAGGAGTCATAACCTCTTTGTTAGCAAGATTAGGTATTGATAAATTGAAAACGTCTCCAAGTAAACAAGATGTTTTTTCAGAAGCAATCTCTTTTGCTTTAGGAAAAAATAAACTTGTAGAGTTTGGGACTGTAAAACCAAAAGTTCTCAAAGAATTTGGAATAAAACAGGAAGTACTTTTTGCAGATTTTAATTGGGATTTTATTTTAAAATTATCAGGTAATAAAAAAAATAAAGTTTCTGAACTACCAAAATTCCCTTCAGTAAAAAGAGATTTAGCCCTTTTGTTAGATTCTAATATAGCATTTGACGAATTGTATAACTTGGCTTTTCAATCTGAAAAAAAGTTATTAAAAGAAGTAGATTTATTCGACGTTTATGAAGGCGATAAACTACCAGATGGGAAAAAGTCGTATGCAGTTAGTTTTTTGTTACAGGATGAAACAAAAACACTAGCAGACAAACAAATTGAAAAAATAATGCACAAATTACAGCAAACATTTGAAAAAAATCTAAATGCTACTTTAAGATAGTTTGTGAATTTTTAATTTGATACTTTAAAAAAAAACCATCTTCATAAGATGGTTTTTTTTGTTTGATATAGTTTTTTATTTTAGACAGCGTGTTTATGAGCTTTGTAGGAAGAACGAACTAATGCTCCACTTTCTACGTACATAAATCCCATCTCTAAGCCTAAGACTTCATATTTTTTAAATTGTTCTGGAGTGATAAATTCCTTTACTGGTAAATGTTTTTTAGAAGGTTGAAGATACTGTCCGATTGTTAAAACATCTAATCCAACCCCTTGCAGATCTTTCATCGTTTCTATGACTTCTTCTTCAGTTTCACCCAAACCTAACATCAAACCAGTTTTGGTTCGCATTCCGTTTTCTTTAAGATATTTTAAAACTTGTAAACTTCGATCATATTTAGCT
>Ga0206682_10002797_pt1 | contig 15491 bp, 14 predicted proteins | sample M240m12015metaG_FD_155444 | JGI IMG/M metagenome (GOLD analysis project Ga0206682, IMG submission 155444) | Ammonia-oxidizing marine archaeal communities from Monterey Bay, California, United States - M2 40m 12015 | ecosystem: Environmental > Aquatic > Marine > Intertidal zone | place: USA... | reverse complement strand
CATTGGTTCCAAGGTGAAGCACGAAGGCTTCGACCTCTGGAAGTCCTGCATCGTGGATCAGGATGAAGCTGCCTGGGGACGTATGCGGAAGTACAACAAGCAGGACGTGGTTCTCACAGAGAAGTTATACGAGATTTACGAACCTTGGGCTGTTGGCATTCCCAACAAGGCTCTGATGCTTGAGCATGACGGTTGCCCCCGATGTGGAGCGCCCCCAGAGCAGTTGCAGTCTCGTGGGTTCTCTCACACAAAGACTGGTTCGTATCGACGCTTCCAATGCACCTCCTGCGGAGGTTGGTCGAAGGCCGCTCGTGCCGAGAAGAAGTCCAGCGATAAGCGTACTATTTGATGTCTAAGACTACTCGTGCCCCCAAGTTTGGAGACCTAGTAAGCGTCTCCTGGGTGGACATCTTCTCTGATAACGAGAGCTGGACAGACCTTAAGGATTGGGTCGATCCAGGGGAGGCAATCTCTACTACCGCAGGGTATTTGCTCTCCGACCTCAAGGATGGGTACGTAGTAACTGCTGGGACGTTAATGACACTCAAAGGGGATACTTACTACCACGATGTTAGTTACTTCCCCCAGGAAGTTGTTAGGAAGATAACTATCCTTTGACTGTTAGTTATCACCCAGATATGATATGATAGTACCCTATATACAAGGAAAGACTGACCTAGGTAACGTATGAGCGCAGAGTTTCACAGCCCTTCATTCCGAGCAGCTAGTAGCGACCTCACTATCGCTATTAGTCCCCTTGGCCTTGTTGAGCTTGCCGACGAAGAGTTTGAGGTACACGGTCCCCGCCTGAACCGCTACGCAAGCTCTTGGGCATGGTACCTAGGTCATCACCACGCTTATCGGCGTGAGGTGGGCGACCAGCATATTACCCTGAACTACGTTCGTGCGTTTGCTGACTACATCAACAACTTCTGCTTTGGTAAGGGCGTTCAGTTCCGCACCTCCGAGCAGAATGCTGCCATCATCCCCCATCTCCTTCACAAGGTCTGGGAAGTTGATAACGACAAGGCTAAGGTACTCTGGGAAATGGGGCAGCTTGCAACCGTTACAGGCGATTGCTTTGTCAAGGTTGCGTATGAGTCCCCTTATCAGGACTCCCTAGGCGTTAATATGCCAGGGCGTACTCGTATCATCCCTCTTAACCCCGCCCACTGCTTCCCCGAGTACCATCCCCACGACCGTGACCGTCTGCTTCGGTTCAAGCTGAAGTACCGTTTCTGGGGAACCTCCCCCGAAGGTACCCGACAGGTGTATACCTTTACTGAGATTCTCACCGACGACACTATTGAACAGTACATCAACGATGAGATGATCGATAAGTATGATAACCCAATCGGCCATATCCCTATCGTACATATCCCTAACGTAACCATCAGCAGCTCCCCCTGGGGACAGTCCGATATCTGGGATATCATCTCCCTGAACCGCGAGTTGAACGAGAAGATGACTGATGTCTCTGATATCATCAACTACCACGCCGCCCCCGTTACTATCATTACTGGCGCTAAAGCTAATCAGCTTGAGAAGGGTGCTAAGAAGGTGTGGGCAGGTCTTCCTAAAGATGCCCGAGTATTCAACCTTGAGTCCAAGGGTGAGATGGGCGGCTCCCTTGAGTTCATTCAAGGTCTTAAGCGTTCCATGCACGAGATTACTGGCGTCCCCGAGACTGCTCTAGGACAGACCCAACCGATCTCTAACACATCAGGTGTGGCACTGGCTATCCAGTACCAGCCTATGATGAACCGCTACCTTATGAAGAAGGTACACTTCTCTAAAGGTTTGGAGCGTGTTAACAACTTGATTATCCGTACTCAGGCGGTACATGAGCCGTGGACCCTTAACTGGGACCCCTCCCTTGCCTCATATCCTGAGAAGGACCAGGCTACCCAGCTTGATCCTACGGACGCTGCGACGTATAAAACGCAGGTCCACTGGCCCGACCCCCTCCCTGTGGATGCTCTCATTCTCCTTAATGAGCTACAGGCGAAGATGGGTATGGGTCTTGAGTCGAAGCGAGGAGCACTCCGTGCTCTTGGCGAAGAGTTCCCTAACGAGAAGATGGCTGAGGTCTACGAAGAACTCATGGAAGATCAACTCGATCAGGGTGCGCTGGACATGGTGTCAGCGCAGATATCTGCTGGTGTTATGGCGATGACTGGGATTCTCCCAGACGGAACCATGGGACCTTCAGTTACCAGTGCAAAGGATAGCGCAGAAGATGGCGTCCTTCCTGGTGTCTCCCCAGAAGGGGGAGAAATCGTTAATCAGTTGGTGCAGCGGGCATACGGAGCTAACTTAGCTCAACGTCGTGTTCCCGATGGTGGAGAATAATAAGTATACAATTATCCAGTCATATACGAACAACTACACGAGGTATTAGCAATGTCAGAAGAAACACTTACAGAAAGCTCAACAGAGGCTCCCGCCCCTGCTGAACAAGCCCCCGCACAAGAGGAAGCTGCTGCGGCAGACACCTCTCGTCAGTTCTCCCAGGAGGATATCGAGCGTGCTCGTTCACAGGAAAAGGATAAGCTCTACCCAAAGATTGAGCGTTTGCAAACTCAAATGGAACACTTTTCTGCCGAGGCCGAAGCAGCTAAGACTCTTGTACACGAGGAACAATTGCGTGTAGAGGAAGAGCGTAAGCGCCGAGAAGAAGAAGAAATGTCGGCCCGTGATCTCATCGAGCGTCGGGACGAAGAGTGGTCTGTTAAGTTCAATAGCGCCCAGGAAGAATGGCAGACTAAGATCGAAGAGCTTGAAGCTCGTGATGCTGCCAAGACCGCCCTCCTTGAGAAGGAGCGTGAGTATCAGGAAGTTCAAAGTTACCGGGAGCGTAGGCTTCAGGAAGAACAAGAAGGTATTATGCCTGAGCTTATGAGCTTTGTTAGCGGTAATAATAAAGAAGAGATTGATGCGTCAATTTCCGCCGTAATAGACAGAACATCTGCTATTATGGAGTCATTGCAGGAAGCGCTGCCAGCGCAGCCTGCACGACCGAAAGGTGTTCCCTCGACCGGGGGGACACCATCAGGACCAATGGACAACACAATGGAGCAGAAAACGTTTAGCGATGCAGACATCGCCAATATGGACATGCAGACGTATGCGGAACATCGGGAAAGATTGAAGCGTGCAGCCACAAACCAGTGGTATGGACACTGAAATGGTACCTATTCATACTTTAACCAAACCTATCAAGAAGGATAAATAACAATATGGCACTCCCATCCCCAACAGGCGGTGATGTTACTTCCGGCGTCGTTCAATCCCTGTCCAGCCCCGATGCTAGTATCACCGGCTACGACTCGGCTAACGCCCTTTCCCCCGCTATTCAGACAATCTGGTCGAAGGAAATCCTCTTCCAGGCAATGCCGGTTCTCCGGTTTGAACAGTTCGCAGTGAAGAAGACCGAACTTGGCGTTCAGCCCGGTTTGACTATCAACTTCATGCGTTACAACAACCTGGACGTTGACGCAGAGGCTTCGGAGCTTACCGAGGCCGAGCGCATGGAGCCAGTCGCTCTGAGCGCTTCGCAGATCCAGATCACCGTCAAGGAGCACGGTAAGGCTGTTGCCGTCACCGAGCTTCTGCTTAACGCTTCGTTTGACGATGTTATGGCTTCTTCGTCACGGCTCCTCGGTCGTCACATGGCTACGTCCATGGACACGCAGGCCCGTAACACTCTCTACCAGAACGCTATGCCGTTCGGTGGAGGCGCTGCGGTCCCGCCAGAGGTTGTGTTCGGTCGTACAGTAGCGACCGACCGTGGCTCGATCTCGCCTTACGATCCCGGCTCGGTTGGTGACGCATCGGCACCTGGCTTCATGTCACCGGCAACCGTCAAGGACGCCGTTGAGATCCTCGCTGGTAAGAACATCCCGCGCTTGGGCGACACCTACGTGTGTTTCGTCCACCCGTCACAGAGCCGTTCGCTCCGTGACTGGCCTGAGTTCATCGAGGTCACGAAGTACGCCTCCCCTGGTAACTTCATGCTCGGTGAGATCGGTCGTATCTACGACGTGGTGTTCATCGAGACGACTCAGGTTCAGCAGGGTCTCGACTTTGCTGAAATCAACCCTGACGCAGGTGTTTCGGCCAGCGACGACGCATACTCGGCCATTATGATCGGTGACAACGCCTTCGGACACGCTATCAGCCTCCCGGTTGAGCTTCGTGACGGCGGCGTGATCGACTTCGGTCGTGAGCACGGTCTCGCCTGGTACGCTATCTGGGGCTTCGGTATGATTACCCACGAATCACGTGTTGTTATCAACACGCTTGGTGGGTCTATCGCTGCTGCCTGATAGTAGTACCTCCTACGAAAGGAGGTATGTATCTAACTACGGCCCCTCTGGTGTATTCCAGAGGGGCTTTGGTTATATATGGGGTGCTTTTTGTTTAGCTTTCTGATACAATAACAGAAGGACAAAGCGTCCCCCCCGTCAACTACACAGGAGAGTATCGTGGATACAGGTTCAAAAAAGGTAGCAGCCAAGAAGAAGGCCCCAGCAAAGAAGGCCCCAGCAAAGAAGAAGGATGTAGACGTTATCGAAGTTATCGAAGTTGTAGAGGAAGAGCAATGGGTTATCGACGCTATCGAAGAGCTTGTAGCGGAATCCGAAGCCGAGGTTGTGCTTGAGGAAGCTGTAGTCGAGGCTGAGGAAGCTGTAGTCGAAGATGTTGAGCCAATTATCGCCACCCCTACCCACGTAGACGCCTATGTTAAAGGTACCTGGGTGATGACGTGGGCTAACGTTAAGTACGATTTCGTAGACGGTAAGCAATACTCACTCCCCCAGACTCTGCACAGCTTCCTCCGGTCCCGAGGAAACATCTACGACACCAAGCCCCGTCGCTGAAAGGTAAGAAATGTCTCTTATTATCCCTAACGCAAAACAGTCCACCGATGGTTTTAAGTTCCTGTCATTGGATCAGTCAGAGCCTGACTCTTTGGACTTTGAGATTCTAGGAGACTCCGGTAACGGAGTCCTTGAGGGTTGTGAGGTTACTCGTGGTCGCTCCAATTTCGGTCTAACGATATCCTCCGGTAGGGTAATAGTAAAAGGTGTTCACTATGACGTAGGTGCTGCTACCGTGGATGTGGCATCTGCCGTATCTACAAGTAGCGATAAGCAGTACGTTTTAATAGTAGTCGAAATTGATACAGTGGGTAACGCTGTTGTTAAGACTATTGCAGACCCAGGGGGCGTGGGACCAAACCCTACCTTCCCAGCATCCGTTAACATCCAAGAGCCTGGGTTTATCCACCTTGACCACCACGTAGTCTTGGCGTCTGTGCTCTTAGTAGGTAGTGCGGCCCCCGATCATAGAAACATCGTTGATAAGAGGGTTATGCGGAACACTACTAACGTATCTGTCGTTAAAGACCGTGCTCCCGGCCCCAGTGAGGATAAGGCCGTTCCTGGGCAGTTGTACTTTGACTCAAGTGCTCAACGGGGGGACGAGTCAGGACTATACGTTAAAACTCGCACCGGAAGTGGGTCAGAGGACTCACCTGCCTGGAAAGAATTGGCTGTTGCTAAGCAGGTAGAGCTACCTATCGGAGCGGTGTTCGCATGGCCTTCGGCAAACGCCCTCAGCGATTCAGACCGCTTTCTACCGGCTAGTGGTCAAGCTGTTAGTGAGGCTTCATACCCTGCTCTTGCCAAAGCGTATGGAGAGGAGAACAGTTTGACTTTCAATCTCCCTGACCTGAACGATGGCTATGTGCTGAAAGGTACTAAGAGCGAACCAGTCGGTTCGGTAGTTGGTTCTGACACTGTTGACATTACTAATTCTAACTTACCGCCCCATACGCACGGTGTGAAAGCACACTCGCACGACATGAAGCATACTCACGACGTGGGTCATAACCACGGTGCTAAGCACTCGCACAGCGTTACTAAGCACTACCACAAGTTTTCGCAATCTCTCAGTAATACACACTCCCACGATGTCGGAACCCACTACCACCCCATGGAGCACGCTCATACTGCCAGTATGAATACTGCTGGTGCTCACGACCACTGGATTGATACGGAGGAACAGCCAAATGGTATGGATATATCATGGTTCTGGGGACTCCAGACTAACGGCAACCTATCGACCCCCGGCGACTGGACACAGCCCAAACAGTCCCTGCACCGCTCAGCTTCTTACGGCACGGCTGGTGATGCTCTTGCTACGAGGAGCTTCGTGTTCACACCAGATGCAGGCCATAAGCATACAGTAAGTATCACTAAGCATACAGATAACACGGGCCAGCCCGTAGACCTTGAAGGTGGAGGCAATACAAATACCGGTAGTAAGAAGATTGATTTCGAGGTTTCCGGCACTACAGGTTCTCCAGTGGATGATCGTGGAAACGAACCAGCGCCCAGCACAGAGGAAGCTCTAACGAAGACAGATGACCATACAGGGGATACAGGAGCTTCAAGTGCGGCGAGCACCGGCAGCGTGTCAGTTAATACGGATGTCAACACCACTGAATCCAACTCTCTGAGTATCGTTCCTAAAGCCCGTCTAGTAGTCTGGTATGTGAGAGTATCGTGATTCCCAAGCCCGAGGACTCCTCCACCATAGAGGACCTCCTTCTACTTCGTAAGACTACTACTGGTCCGATGCGTCGTAGTAGTCCCGCCCTGGATCAGCCTATGGATGACCCTATGGGTACCTGGGAATATCCCGATAATGACTAGAGCACCTCGACGGGTGTGGTAGGATATATAACGTATGGCTACTATCAGTGATATCACTACAGACGCACGAGTTAAGATGCGTGACTTTGCACGGTTCGTACAGTCATCGTTCCCTCCTGCCGGTCGTACCTATGATATGGGACGCCCCAATATCGATGTAGACACTGTGTGGGTGGGTACTGCGGACAACACTGACGCCGGAGTTACCGAGATGCCAGTCGAGGACTTCGTAGTGGATGCTCGTAACGGTCTGATACGTATTAACAATATGCCATCAGGTATTAACAAGATTATGATTGAGTGCTACCACTTTGAGTGGTTACTTGACTCCGATCTTGAGTACGCCGCAGGTGTTGCCAGTAACAATCTTCTGTACGGACAGGATGTGACACTTGGTGAGGTTTCAGACCTCATGCAGGACGTAATAGTCACCGCCACCGTTGTCGAAGCCTTGTGGATGCTTCTCAACGAATACGCACGTGATATCGACGTTATCGCTTCCGAAAGCGTCCATATCACGGCTTCCCAGAGATATCGTTCGGTATCAGACCTGTTGAAGCACTGGGAATCAGAGCTAGATGAGAAGATGAAGAACCTCAACCTGGGTGCTGGTCGCCTAGAGGTTCTGAACCTGCGTAGAGTCAGCAGAACTACCAACCGCTGGGTTCCTGTCTACAAGCCTCGTGAGGTTGGAGACTATGGCCCCATGGAACGTATCTGGGATGTCCCTGGAGATGGTAAGGTCGACATCGCTGAACCTAAAGATGAGCTTCGTGAGGACGTTTACTCCGAGGGAGAACCCCCTGCCGGTTACATGAATGGTCACATGGGTAATTGGTATTTCTAATGGTTGATATCCGCACGGAACATCTGCATATCAATAAGCATGTTAGGCATCGTGTAGACGAGGCCGGGGAGCATATTGTATGGTTTGAGTACGTCAAGCAGGGAGAGGTTGACGGTACTGTATTTGATGATCTCTACGACCAGGGCAGCCCCCTGGATGGTTACGGTAGGGTGTACGCCCCTGGTATCCCTATCCCGACCATCTACGTCGAGGAGATGGAAGATGCTCTAACAGTTCGTCAAGAGGGCCGAGTACCTACTCAGAACCTGAGAGCAGTAATGCTGTACGACGACGTTAAGAAGTCTGGTATCAGCCAGCCGTTTGAGTACGCCCCCCACCTGAACGACATCTTCTACTATGACGGTCGTTACTACAAGATCAGTAACTACGAGGTCCGTGGACGACTGGACGATGATGTACTCGTTACAGCTACCGGTTACGAGATATTCGTGGACCAAGAGTTCGGATTCGACCCAGGACCAGAAATACCTACCGTTACGGACCTCCCCTGGCCCCCATCGTTCCCTGGTATGGTGTAAGATATTAGTATCTAATAGCCGCAGTGCTTTAGTGTTTCGCTGATACAACGCCTAGAACCGGAGTGACTATGACAAGTCTTTTCTCAAGACTTCATAACGCATTAATGAACCCTGGTTCTAGTAAGGCTATGGTCAGCCAAGGAGGACTTGGAAGCGTGACTCAGGTCATGGATCGGTTTGATAAGCTAGATCAGATCATCTCTGAGGCTGTGTCTGAGGTTGAACGACGTGCCACTGAAGAGCTTAGGTCAGAGGCTAACCTCCATCCATTCTGGAAAGAGCACGCTGATACCCTCCATGTTAAGTTCGACGGGGATATCTTCGATTATCAAACATCCTCACAAGAGGCTATGGACTTAGAGCTTGGAGGACCCGAACGTGACCCCTCTTCCCTGCTACGTTCCCAGGCCAACAGTAAGGGAGCGCAGAACAAGATTATGCTCAGTCGTTTGATCGAGAAGGGGTTGCAAATTGGCTGATTCCATTGCCCCCCATCCAGTAGGACCACATCCAGGGTTCTTGTTAGCTGAGGATGCTGCTCTTAAACGACGACTCAGTAATATCACTGTTACGGATAACCGTAACAGTGAACGTCTTGCCAAGGTGTTCTTTGGTTACCCTACTGAGGAATCAGAGAAGTTTTACCCCTTTATCACCATCGATATGATTGATGTTGACTTTGCGAGCGAGCGCCAGCACTCGGAAGTGGAGTATTACTACTCTGCTGACCCTGTACTTAAAGAGCGTCTAAAAGGACGCCCCGACTACATTGATTACTTCCCTTCCGAGCTTGATGAAGCAGGAATGGATAGTACCGCTGCATCGGTGGCTTATGTGCGTACGGATCAGGTAGTTCCTGTGGATATCTTGTACCAGGTGACTACCTACTGCCGTGTCCCCCGGCACGATATTGAGATGCAGGCGAAGATGCTCAGGAGAGTGTTCCCCATGCGTCGAGGTTTCATAGAAGTCCCAGAGGATGGCACGATTAGGCGATGTGATCTTGTTGACTGGAGAGCCGCTAATCTATTAGACCAGGAAGCTGGATATAAGAAAAGAACGTTCAGAAAGGTGTATACTATAAGAATCAATGCGGAGATTCCGCAGAGTGATTTGAGGCGAGCAGAACAAGTTACAGACGTAAATGTAGGACTAGAAGAGAAATAAATGGCCCCCCCTAACCCTAACAACAATCCAACTACGGAGGATTAACAATGAATTACACTACCCCAGGCGTTTACGTTAATGAAACGCCTCTAACCTCTCTTACCTCGGCCAGCAGTGGTCAAGCTGCTGCCGTGTTCCTGGGAGAGGCTCTTCAAGGACCTACCACTCCTCAACTGGTATCTAACTGGACCAGTTACAAGTCACTCTTCGGTGAGATCACTACTAAGTATGATCTCCCATACGCTGTGTACCACTACTTCGCTAACGGTGGCAAGCAGGCGTACGTTATCCGTGTCGCCAGTGCTACGGCCACGACAGCTCAGCTACAGAACCCTGAACGGGACATTGATCCCGACACAGACGCCCCGGTAGATCCTCCTTGGGAACCCGGTCAGGTCGCCCCAGGCGACAACCATTTCACGTTCTACCCTAAAGGTATGCCAGAAGACGCTAATCCTGACGATCCTGACGCCGATCCTGACGCCGGTACCGGTCCCGGTACCGGCGCATCGGCAGTCCCCTTCACTGTATCTGCTCGCAGCGCTGGCTCATGGGGCAACGGGTTGACCTTGGTCCTTACCGAAGGGAATCTGGAGGCTACTTCGACATCCCGTGCAACCTTCAACCTGGCCGTTGCCCTTAATGGTAAGGAAGTAGAGCGCTGGAATGACCTTTCCCTGGACCCCGGCTCCAACCGTTACATCGACAGCATCGTTAACAACTACAGTAGTTTCATCTTAGTAAGTGAAGTCTCAGAAGAAGAGGCTGACGCTAACGAAACCTTCCTTGCGCTTGAAACATTGACGCTTCAATACGGTGAGGACTATGGAACCGCTGATGGCGTCCCCGCAAAGGTTGGCTCTCAAGACTTCAACGCCGCTCTCCGACAGATGGATGGGGTTAAGGGCAACCTTCTCATCAACGCTGTGGGTAAGACGGACACCAGCACCATCGGTAACACTGTTTCTTACGCCGCAGAGAGAGGCGATAGCTTCGTAATCATCGATCCAGAGCTTACCGACACTTCGGTTTCTGATATCCAGCAGACCGCCAGCCGCTTCAGCGCGATTGCCGGGACAGGTTATGCCGCCCACTACGCTCCCATGTTGAAGATGGTTGACCCTGCCCGTACCGGCCCTGGTGCGATTCGTACGACCTTCCCAGGTGGTGCTATCGCCGGTGTAATCACCCGCACCGAGACGGAGCGTAATATCGCTAAGGCACCTGCCGGTATTTCGGCAGGCATCCGAGGCGCTATTGCAATGGAGGTTAAGATTTCAGAATCAGAACTGGGCACTCTATACTCGGGTAAGCCTCACGTCAACTCGTTCAAGGTGATCCCAGGAGCAGGGCTGAACATCTACGGTGCCCGTACCCTAGCTCGCACTACTCCTGACAAGTACATCCCTGTTCGACGTACTCTTAACTACGTCAAGTCGTCTCTTAAGGAAATGACGGAGTTCGCAGTGTTTGAGCCTAACGGCCCCCGTCTCTGGGAACACATTAACGCTCGGTGCTCAGGCTTCCTTTCTGAAATGTGGCGTCAAGGCTCCCTTGCAGGGTCGAACGTATCTCAGGCTTTCTACGTTGTCTGTAATGAAACAAACAACACTCAGGTCACAGTCGACCGGGGTATCGTAAACGTAGACGTGGGAGTCGCTCTGTCGTATCCCGCTGAGTTCATCGTCGTCAACATCAGTCAGTGGACTGGCGGCGCAAATGCCGCTGAGTCATTCTGATATAAACCCCCCCTACTAAGGAGTAACAAATAACATGGCTAGAGCCTCAAAATCAGATCCAATTCGTAACTTTAAGTTCCGAGTTTCGATTGAGCCCGGCGTGGGCTCATCGGGTACAAGTCACCTTAGCACGCTACTGGACACTGGGGATCGCAAAATCAGCGATCTCGGGTTCTCTGTCGTATCAGGTGTGTCTGTCTCTAATGAGATGATTACGTACCGTGAGGGTGGGATGAACACCCACATGCACAAGATGCCAGGACAGTCCGACTTCGGACCTATCACACTTTCTAAGGGTATGCTTTCGGGAGAGAGCGACCTGTATATGTGGCAGCAGTTCCTACACTCATGGGCAGGTGGTGGCCCAGGTTCCACAAAGGATGACAACGACTTCCGTTGTGACGTTATGGTTAAAGTCTATGACCACCCGGTTACCGTAGCTTCGTACTACGACCCAGGTGCCTCGGAGACTTCCAATAGCGAAAACATTGGTGAGGTCAAGTTTGGATTCAAAATCTACAATGCTTGGCCCGCATCCTACAGCTTCACGGACCTTAATGCTGGAGACTCCAGCATTATGATCCAGCAGCTCGTGTTGAACCACGAAGGATTCCATGCAGCTTACACCACGTCGGAAATCAATGCCCTCACTGCTGGAGAGCCGACTACCCTCGCCGGTTCAGGAGGTCCTTCGACCGCCGCTCCCTTCTTTACGTAAACCTTCTGGGGCGGGTATACTATAGGTATCTTTATACCCGCCCTCCATTCAATATACAGAGCACAAGGAGTAACACAATATGTCATCCGAACAGGATCAAGCTAAAGAGATTAACAAACAGATGCAGGACCCCATGCCCAAGGTGTCTTCCCCTCTACCTGGAACCTTTAACCTATTGGCAGGTATCCAAGACCCCGATACGGGTGAGTGGTTAGATGCGGCGGTAGTCAGGGAGCTTACGGGACGTGACGAAGAACAGTTCGACATTCTCCGCAAGAAAGAAGACCTTACGTACACTGACTTTTACACAGCCATAGTCGTAGCAGGTTTGGTGTCTGTAGGGGGCACCCCCTCGGACGCTAAGTTGGTGGACAGTCTCATCGAGGCCGACCGCAACCTAGTGTTCCTGGAGACCTTGAAGGCTACCTATGGCACCGACCGTGATATCGTTAGGTATTGTCCTCACTGTAATGCTAAGAACGACATTACAATCGAGCTTGACCAAGACTTCCCTATCAAAGGTACTGATATCGACCTCCGTGCCCCCTTGGAAGTTAAGACAAGTAAGGGTACCTTTAAGTTGAGACTCCCCAATGGTGCGGACTTGGCAGCGGGTGCTCGGGGTAACACTGCAAGTGAGTCTAGTACGGCTATCATCTCACGAGTCCTCGTGTTTGAAGAGGGAGAAGAGCCGTTCAACAGAGAAGAGTACACCAAGGATCTGAACTTTGGTGTGCGTAAGGAATTGTTTAACGCCCTCCTTGAGGTTGAGGCGGGTCCAGATATGGGGGAGGTGGACACCCAGTGTGCGACATGCGGCGAGGATATGCCTATTGCGTTCGATTGGGTCAGTCTTCTACTCGGTTAATTACGTATCATTATATTGGGAATACGAAGCGGTAGCTACTGTGTATCAAGGGTTTACGTTAGAAAACATTAAATCATTACCAGTTCGTGAGCGTGACTTTTGGGTACGCATGGCGAAGCACCGGTATAACACACAGTAGCTAAGGATCTACAAGCATGGCAGACCAGATAAACCTAGACACAGACGCCATCAACAGGTTTACTAAACTCTTTGACGGGCTAAAGACCGCCGTAAAGGGGGTTGACGACCAGGTTAAAGACCTCTCAAAGACTCTTGACGCCACCATTTCCAAGATGGAGAATCTGGCTAAGGCTAACCCCGGTGCTAAAGGGTCTGGAAGGGGTAAAGGTAGTCACTGGCAGAAGATGGCGTCTGACCCTGATGTCAAAGATGTTGCCATGGGTCATAGAAATGACAAAGGCGGCAGTCGAACATCACAGCCCTCCACTCCTCAGAGTGGGAAAAGCTCCGACGTATTCTGGAACAAGCTAAGGTCCCCCGATAATCTGAGACAGAGCGGTAAGACTTTAATGGTCGGACAGGCTCTCAGTAATGTGGCCTCCCAGGTAGGTCAGGCCGCTGTTGGTCGTATGGATAGGGGGGCAGAGTACGCCCTTAGTTCAGACCGTCTAAATGTCCAGATGATGGTGCGATCGGGCATGAATCACCAGGAAGCTCAGGCGACCCGCAGACCTCTCCGTGACTTCCGATTGGGAGGTATTGAGGGGAATAATACTGTTCTACAACAATCAATGCGTCTTAACACTAACACTGAGCAGATGGGTTCATTCTACGCTCACCAGCGTGCTATGACCGGATATGGCCGGTCAACTGCGGATGCCGCCCAGTCTTATGAAGAGCTACTTGGCCCAGAGATTGCTAACAAGATGCAGCGCAACCTGGGGGTCAGTCCTTACAAGATTGGCGGTGGTCTTAAAGATCCCGCACAGGTACAAAAGGAACTGTATCAAAGGTTCAACTTAGGAAATGACAAACTTCTTCAGGGTGGTAAACAGCTTGGATCTGTGACTCGCTCGGCTATGGCACAAGGTGGTTTAGGACAGAAGCAGCAGGACGAGCTTTTCCTATTTGCTGAATCGCAGAACACTTTTGCTTCAAAAGGAGGTAAGGGTACTTTTGATGCGTCCAAAAAGGAGCACCGAGAGCTTGTCGATATAGAAGACACCTTCGCCGCCCAGCGAGAGCAGACTGAGCTAGAGAAGTCTAATAGAGAGGAACGCTTCGCTGACCGCCACATGGACCACTTTGAGGTCATGGAGGAAAACCAGCAGAAGATGGTCAAAATCCTGGGCAACATCGAATCGGCACTAACTCCTGCCATAGGCTTTGGTATAAAGAACAAGCCCTTTTCAGGCGCAGCCAGCGGTATTATGAGCGGTCTAGGACTTGGCTTATCTATGCTACCTGGCGGCGGCGCTGCTATGAAGATAGCCGGTATCGCTTCTACAGTGCTGGGTGGTATGTCGGGTGACGGTGAGTTCGATAAGGGAGGGTCTGGAGGCTCTTCAGGAGCTGCATCAGGACCTACAGGAGCAACCTCCTCCTCGGCAGGAGCTAGTAACGATGCGACCATTAAAGTTCCTACGTATGGTGCTCCTGCTTCTATAGCTGAGGTTAAGAATAAGTCTGGTTTTAAGGCAATGCACCCCAATATGCAGAACCGACTCCTTAGCATGATGAGGGAAGGTAAGGGTAAAGTCGGATTTGGTGAAGGCATCCGTGACTCTAAGGTCCAAGAGAGAATGTTTCTTGATCGATACCGTCCTGATCCCTCTGGTGATGTCACATATCAGGGTAAGAAATGGAAGCGTGTTAAGGGCGCAGCAGCCGCCCCTCCTGGACGTTCCATGCACGAGATTGGTCTTGCTGCTGACCTCGTATCAACTGATGGTCATAAGTGGATGAACGCCAACGCCCACAGATTTGGTCTTAAACACTTTGCTAACGTAAACAATGAACCTTGGCACGTTCAGCCCAACGAACTCCCTAACTCTCGTCGCAAGTACGAAGAGCAGGGCGCTCCCTGGGGTACAGAGAAGTTTGAAGAGTCCGAATACGGAGATACCCAAGGTTCGGAAGGTCTTTCGATTGCTGAGCAGACGGATGGTCACATTGAAGACGCTGGTGCCGCTTCTGGTATGGCTACTGCTGGTTTGCGTGGATATGACGATATGGCTATCGATGAGATCGCTAATGCTATGGCAGCGGAGAACCTTGCAAGGTTGGGGGCCGCTGGTAGTGGAGGAGACTCCCACGGTTCAGGAGAAGGTCCAGGAGGAGAGAGTGTTTCAGGAAACTACTTGGGAGTTGAAGGTACCGTAGTCGGGGCTGACGCCGCCGCACGAGCTGCCTATGCTGCTGGTTTCCGAGGTTCTGACCTTGCGTCTATTGTGGCTATTGCGGGACGGGAGTCTGGGTGGAGTTCCGACGCTGAGAATCCCAACACTTCCGACACAGGTATGTGGCAGATCAACTTCAGCGCCCACAAGTCTTGGTTGAAGAATATAGGAGTCACCAGACGGGATCAGTTAAAGAGCCTTTCTAAAAACGCTGAGGCTGCGGCATATTTGTTTAAGTCTGATGGGTGGAAACCTTGGAGAGCCTCCGCTTCATCCGACTACCTTGGAGGCAAGCCAGGTTGGGACCCTGATGGGGACCACTTGTGGAAGACTGATGACTTTATGTCAGCAGCCAATTCAGCAGCTTCTAGTGTTGACGCATCTGGTGATGCTGTCTTTGACAAGTCACCGACGACACATCCCACGGGATCAGCACAGCCATCGGGACCCCGAAGCGTGTCACTTAACCAGCCCATCAACGTAACTGTGTCCCCTACTATCAATGTGACTGCTAGTAACAACATGGATCTT
>Ga0206682_10002794_pt1 | contig 15506 bp, 9 predicted proteins | sample M240m12015metaG_FD_155444 | JGI IMG/M metagenome (GOLD analysis project Ga0206682, IMG submission 155444) | Ammonia-oxidizing marine archaeal communities from Monterey Bay, California, United States - M2 40m 12015 | ecosystem: Environmental > Aquatic > Marine > Intertidal zone | place: USA... | reverse complement strand
AGTTGGTACAGATGCAACTGCAACAGGAGATCTATCTTTCTTTATAGATAATATCTACGTATACTAGTAGTATCTATTTATCAAATACTAAATACCCGTTCACATTTGTGTACGGGTATTTTTTTAGCTTGTAGTGAGTTTCTGACTCACAATTGTCTAATTAAAAATAGTTTATTTCTCTTTTCTTATCATTGATGTTTGTAGTAGCAAAATTCAAGAGGTGAAATTATCTATAGAGAATGTAACAGGTATTTTTAAATAGATACCACTAAAACGATTTTTAGTGTAAAAGTTGTTTTATAAACTAGACCACAAATAGTAAATGTATGCTAGCTTTTTTTGAATATAAACCATCGTTATTATATGCAATGTTTAGCAAAATATAAAGTCTTAAAGACTAAAAATAAACAATTGAAGTGTTTGATCTTCAATTTAATAAAGAGTATTGGAGCATAGTATATAGAAAATAAATATTCACTATTAATTTTTCCAATTTTCCCTTGAGAACTTAAAATAATGTCATTAAATTTGTAATAATAACTTTTTGAATTAATAACATCATACATCATGAAATACATCATAGCGAACTCTTTTCTTTTATTGTTTTTACTTTCTTGCAGTAGTAATGATAACCCTATTGTAGAACCAGAACCCCCAGTAGGTCCTGATGGTCTTATTTGGTCTGATGAGTTTGACACCAACGGAAGTCCTTCTTCAGATAACTGGACCTATGATATTGGTAATGGAGATTATGGATGGGGAAATAATGAGGAACAATTTTACACTAGATCAAATGCAACTGTTGAAGATGGTGTTTTAAAAATTACTGCAAAAAGAGAAACCTACAGAGGTTACGAATATACCTCATCAAGATTAAAAACTCTAGGTCGTTTTTCTTTTACTTATGGAAGAGTAGAAGTGCGTGCTAAATTGCCAGAAGGTCGTGGAACTTGGCCTGCAATTTGGATGCTAGGTGATAATATTACTTCAGTGGGTTGGCCAGAATGTGGAGAAATTGATATCATGGAACACAAAGGGAATAATCCTGGAGTTACCTCTAGTGCAATACATAACAATTCTGGATATGATGATACTCCTTATGTATATTTTTTGGATAGGGTATTCGATGTCTCTACAAATTTTCACACCTATGGCTTAAATTGGACGAAAGATAAAATTGAATTTAGCGTTGATGATGTTGTTCACTATACCTATAATCCTGCAAATAAAAATGCTAACAATTGGCCTTTTGATAAACCTCAACATCTAATTCTAAATGTTGCTATGGGAGGTAATTTAGGGGGAAATATTAGTGACTTTTTTAAAAATAGTAGCATGGAAATAGATTATGTAAGAATATATAAAGATTAATTTTCTTACATAAGAAATTAATTTTTAATTAGTACTTGTTACTCTCAGCGTTATTTGGTTATCATCAAATGCTTTTTTAGATATCTACCATTCATAAATCATGAGGCATAATGCTGTGCTATTATTTTAATTAATAATTACTTTTTTTTAAAAACAATACATTTATATAAATCATTACTCTCTATCAATTGATGTAATTGTATGGCTTTTTTTTGATTCAATAAAATACATTTATACTTATTAATGTTTAAAAACAAGGTCTTTATATGAATGTTTATTATGAGGTTATTATATGAGGTATTATATCGTTCTGCACTAAATTATATTATTTTATTTGCTTAAATAACCATTCATTTTTATAAATACCTATACATCAACTAAACATTGTCTGAAAAATTCTTTTTTTTTATAACTATTATGCACTCTTAGTCATTGACTGCTTAAGAATTTGCATTAATTTGTTGATGTATGTTTTTTGTAGAGGTGTTTTTTGGTATATCATAAAATTATAAAAGTTAATTTTATGTTTGGCTATTTTAAATAGTTGATAATTCAAGTTATGAACATTATTTGTAACAGATTGAACTAAAATTTCACCAATCAGTTCCATTGAAAACTAATATTTGTAACAGACTTAAATTTCTAACAATAAGTAAAACAGTGATCGTGTTCCTAAGTCATATAAAGTTGAGCTTTCTCATAGAGAATAACGATAACAAACTTTAGCTATTAATTAAACATTTAATGAAAAACATTTTTTCCATCTTCATTTTTATAGCTGCCTTCAATGCTTGTTCTGAAACAAATAAAGTATCTATTTTAAAAAATGAACAAGGGATGCGTTTGGTTGTCAATGGAGAGGATTTTATGATCAATGGTATGAATTGGGATTATTATCCAATTGGGACCAACTACAACTATAGTTTGTGGGAACAAACAGACAATTTCATCAAATCGGCTTTGGATAAAGAAATGTCACTCTTAAAGGATATGGGAGTGAATGCCATACGTGTCTACGTTGGTATTCCACCAAAATGGATTACATACATTTACGAGAATTACGGTATCTATACCATGCTTAACCATTCTTTTGGTCGATACGGCCTCACCTTAGATGGAATTTGGAACCCTGTAACTGATTACAGTAATTTGAAAGTACAAAAGGTTCTCATTGAAGAAGTTACCGAGATGTCTCTTACCTATAGAAATACACCTGGGTTATTATTATTTCTCATAGGTAATGAAAATAACTATGGGCTTTTTTGGTCTGGTGCAGAAACAGAAGATTTTCCAGATGATGAGAACGAAAAGACTAAAGTTGGAGAAACGAGTGGTAGGCCCATGTATAAATTAATGAATGAAGCTGCCGTCCAAATAAAAAACATAGACAATTCTCATCCTGTTGCGATCTGTAATGGAGATTTGATGTACATAGATATCATTGCTCAAGAATGTAAAGACATTGATATTTTTGGGGTAAACATGTATCGAGGGAAATCTTTTTTTGATGCTTTTGAAAGAGTTCAAAATGAATTGAACTTACCCATTATGTTTACCGAATTTGGCTCAGACGCTTTTCATGCGATTGAAAATATTGAGGATCAGAAATCACAAGCTGATTTCTTGCTCGAAAACTGGAAAGAGATTTATGAAAATGCAGCCGGTTTAGGAAAGGTTGGAAATTCTATCGGGGGGTTTACCTTTCAATTTAGTGATGGCTGGTGGAAATTTAAACAAACCAAAAACTTATTTCTTCACGATACGAATGCTTCTTGGGCCAGTGCAGGTCACAATTTTGACTTTACAGAAGGGAGTAATAATATGAATGAAGAATGGTTTGGTATTTGTGCAAAAGGCCCTGCAAATGAGAAGGGATCCTACATTTTATATCCAAGAGCTGCTTATTATGCTTTACAACAAGTTCATCAATTTAACCCTTATTATAATTCAGTAACTGCAGATGCTATTTCAGAATATTTCAGTAAAATTAAATTATCAACAGCAATTCTAAAAGCTAAAAAAAATAACGCTTTTTTAATTGACAAATGAAACATACAATAAATCAACAGAATATTTATAAGTATTCTAACATAAACTAATTAATAATAAAACCTTTTTAAATAACAGTAGAGGTTTACAGAAGACTAATTTTAATGACACATAAGAGTATTTTTTTAGGAAAAAACAAAGCTGACTTCATGACGCGTGAGGTGAATGGAGCAATGATCAATTTTGAGAACGAAGCTTATTATAAAATTGAAAACAGCAATGAAATGAGACCTTTTTTCATGAGCATAGTTTCAGATTCAAATCATTGGATGTTTATCTCAAGTAATGGAGGTCTGACTGCTGGTAGAAAAAATAGTGAGTTTTCACTTTTTCCATATTACACAGACGATAAAATTACAGAATCAGCCGATATTACAGGTAGCAAAGCTATTTTTCAGGTTTTAAAAAATGGAAATATTTATTTGTGGGAACCTTTTTCTTACAGGCAAGTTGGTTTGTACAAAATTAAACAGAACTTATATAAAAACACCTACGGAAATAAGGTGATTTTTGAAGAAATTAATGAAGATTTAGGAGTTACCTTCAGGTATCAATGGAGTTCTACTGATACTTATGGATTTGTAAAAAAATCAACATTTGTCAACAATTCTTCAGATCAAATACAAGTAACTTTTATAGACGGATTACAGAATATCATTCCTTCAGATGTTGAAACTGATTTACAAAATTCAAGAAGTAATTTAGTAGATGCTTACAAGAAAAGTGAATTGCAGATAGAATCAGGTATCGGAGTATATGCCTTAAGTTCTATTATTGTTGATAAAGCAGAACCTAGTGAGGCTTTAAAAGCAAACATCGTTTGGTCTTTAGGGATTGAAAATCCAACCCATTTGTTATCATCACTACAGTTAGATAATTTCAGAAAAGGGAAAGAGTTATCTCAAGAGGTAGATATAAAAGCCGAAAAAGGAGCTTATTTCATTAGTGCGGATTTAATTTTAGAAGCAAATGAAACGAAGCAATGGTATTTTGTAGCGAACGTAAATCAGACCATTGGAGACATTCAAAATATTTCTAAAGCAATCAATAATGATCAAAATTTGCTTGAAATTATTCAAGAAGATATAGCTTTAGGAACCAAAAAATTAATTGCATTAACAGGAGCTGCTGACGGAGTTCAAGTAACAAATGATTCTCTAGTAAATACCAGACACTTTGCAAATACATTATTTAACATCATGCGAGGAGGTACTTTTGATGATGATTATAATATTGAAAAAGATGATTTTGTAAAATATATTGCCAAAGCAAATAAAAAAGTATTAAAGAAAAAAGAAGCTGTTTTAAATGGCTTACCAGATCTATTTACTTTAGAGTTTATTCTTGCAATAGCAGAAAAAGATGAAGATTTAAACTTTAAAAGGCTTTGTTTCGAGTATTTACCTCTAAAGTTTAGTAGAAGACACGGTGATCCAAGTAGACCTTGGAACAAGTTTTCTATCAATACAAGAAGTGAAATAGATGGCTCAAAAATTTTAGATTATGAGGGGAACTGGCGAGATATTTTTCAAAATTGGGAGACATTAGCTCATTCATATCCTGAGTTTATAGAAAGTATGATTCATAAGTTTTTAAATGCAACAACTTTTGATGGCTACAATCCATATAGAGTAACAAAAGGTGGATTTGATTGGGAAATTATTGAAGAAAATGATCCTTGGTCTTATATCGGTTATTGGGGAGATCATCAAATAATTTACCTCTTAAAGTTTTTAGAATTTATAGAAAATCACTACCCAAATCAACTAGAAAAAAGATTTTCAGAAGATATTTTTGTGTATGCCAACGTACCTTATAAAATTAAAAGTTACGAGGATACTCTAAAAAATCCAAAAGATACCATAGACTTTGATTTCGAATTGGATGCAGTAATTGCAACAAAGAGAGAAGAACTTGGAGTAGATGGAGCCCTGTTAAGAGACAGAAACTACTTTATTTACAAAGTAAATTTAGTAGAAAAATTATTGGCAACCGTATTGGCTAAAATTTCAAACTTTATACCAGAAGGAGGTATTTGGTTGAATACCCAACGTCCAGAATGGAATGATGCAAACAATGCCCTAGTTGGAAATGGAGTGTCGATGGTAACGTTAAACTATCTGAATCGTTTTATAAACTTCTTTGAAACAGTAGTAGATAAATCTTCAACAGAACAAGTACTAATTTCCAAAGAATTGGCTGTGTTTTTTAATGCTGTAGTTCACACGTTTAATCAAAACAAACATATTCTCTCTGGAAAGGTATCAGATAAAGATAGAAAAACAGTTTTGGATGGATTGGGTAAAGCTGGAAGTAAATATAGACTAGAAATTTATAAAAATTCTTTTTCTAGTGATAGAAAAACGGTTACTAAAACAGAATTATTAGACTTTTTTACAATCACAAAAGAATATTTAGAACATACAATTGAAGCAAACAAGCGATCAGATGATTTGTATCATTCGTATAATTTAATGACTTTGGCCAATAAATCTGAAGTAGCGATTACGTATTTACCTGAAATGCTAGAAGGACAAGTAGCCGTTTTAAGTGCTGGGTATTTGTCTTCAAAAGAAGCTCTAGACGTTTTAGATGGAATGAAAAACAGTGCCTTGTTTAGAGAAGATCAATACAGTTATATTTTGTATCCTAACAAAGAGTTACCACGTTTTGACGAAAAGAATGTCATTGCCGATTCAGCCGTTGAAAAATCTGAATTATTAACTCAATTGGTTCAAGATCAAAACACACAAATTATCAATAAAGATATTTCGGAAACTTACCATTTCAATGCGAACTTTAACAATGCAAATAGTCTTCAAGCAGCTTTCAAAGAGTTGCCTAAGAAATATGCAGCTTTAATTAAAAAAGAATCCGAGTTGGTGCTAGGAATATTTGAAGATGTTTTTAATCATAAAGCATTTACGGGTCGTTCTGGAACTTTCTTTGGATACGAGGGTCTAGGTTCTATCTATTGGCACATGGTTTCTAAATTATTATTGGCTGTTCAAGAGAATTGTTTGATGGCTGTAAAAAATAATGAAGACGAAGCATTGATAGGAAGATTATTAGATCATTATTATGAAATTCAAGCTGGGATAGGGGTACACAAATCACCTGAATTATATGGAGCATTTCCAACAGATCCATATTCACATACACCCGGAGGAAAGGGAGCACAACAGCCAGGTATGACAGGTCAAGTTAAAGAAGATGTGTTAAGTAGAATCGGAGAATTAGGTGTTTTTGTAAAGGAAGGAAAAATCAGTTTTAATCCGAGATTACTTAGAGGAAGTGAGTTTGTACAGACTTCAAAAAAGTTTCAATATACTGCGATCAGTAAAGAGGAGATCTCTATTGATTTACAAAAGGATTCACTTTGTTTTACCTATTGCCAAATACCAATTATTTATAAAAATACGAATGAAGAAAGTATTACAATTTTCTTTACAGATGATCGTGTTGAAAAATTAAATGATTTAACGCTTGGTGAAAATATTTCAAAGTTGATATTCGAAAGAACAGGAAAAGTTGATCGAATAGAAGTTTCCGTTATAAAATAAGAAAGATTAATGCTAAGTCGTTTTCAGAAATATTATTTTTTTATTTTCTTCTTTGTTTTAGTCTACAGTTGTAAAGACGCTTCAGAGACTAAGATAGATAGAGAGTATACTATTGAGAAAAAAGTCGACTCTGTTCTAGCGTTGATGACTCTAGAAGAAAAAATAGGACAAATGTCTCAAGTTAGACATTTTTCTGATATTTCTGAAAACGAGATTGCCACTAAATTCATTGGTTCAATTATTCACACGCAAGGACAAATACCGGGAGAAACAGCTAAAGAATGGCAACAAAAATTTATAAGATATCAAAAGAAAGCTCTTTCTTCACGTTTAGGCATTCCTTTGTTATTTGGAGTAGATGCTATTCATGGTCAAAACACATTTAATGGAGCCACTATTTTCCCTCATAATATTGGTTTAGGAGCTACCGGAAACCCAACACTAGTAGAGGAAGTAGCAGCAATTACTGCGCTAGAAACTCAAGCTACAGGATTCAATTGGGTGTTTTCTCCGTGCATAGCAATTCCTTTTAATGAAAAATGGGGGAGAGTGTATGAAGCTTTTTCAGAAAGTACCTCATTAACCTCATTGTTAACAAAGGCTTCAGTCAGGGGGTACCAGGGTGAACTCTCTGATTCGAAAACAGTCATGGCTACCGCTAAGCATTTTATTGGTGATGGTGCTACAGATGATGGAATAGAAGGTGGTGAAACCTCTCTTTCTAATCAGGTTATAAATGAACGTTTATTACCTCCTTATCGAGTGGCTGTTTCTGAAAAAGTAGGGGCAGTTATGGCTTCGTTCAATTCGGTGAATAAGATTTCTATGCATGCGCACACTTCTTATATATCCGATACTCTTAAGCACAAAATGAACTTTGATGGAATCGTTATCTCTGATTGGAAAGGATACTCAAAGTTTGGTAATAACGCTATTATTAATGCAGGGGTAGATATGGTCATGGCGGTTGATGGTGATCTTGATTTTTTTCAAGAGGGACTTAAAAAAGCGGTTGAGAATCGTATTGTTTCAACGGATAGAATTAACGATGCAGTAAAAAGAATTCTTCGACAGAAATTTCGTTTGGGGCTGTTTAAAAATCCTTTTCCCGATGCAACCTTTATTTCAAAAATTGGTAGTAAAGAGCATAGAGATAAAGCAAAACAAGCTGTCAGAGAATCTTTAGTTTTATTAAAAAATGAGCATAATACTTTACCAATTGGTAAAAATATATCAAAAATAGTAGTCGTGGGTGAACATGCTCATAATTCAGGATTACAGTCTGGAGGTTGGACTATAAATTGGCAGGGAACCACTAAAAACTTCAAAGGAGCAACAACGATTCTAGAAGGGATACAGATGAAATCTGAGGCAAAAGTTATCTATGATAAAGATGCATCTGCAAAGTATTTTGACGCAGATTTGGCCATCGTAGTTGTAGGTGAAACTCCCTATGCAGAGTTTTTTGGAGATATTGGTCATGAATCTAATACAAGAGAATTAGTTTTAACGAAAGAACATCAGAAATATATAGAGACATATTCAAATCAAGGGATAAAGACAGTTGTGGTTTTAATTTCTGGAAGGCCTCTTGTAGTTACTAAACAAATAAAGCAGTCAAATGCATTTATCGCTGCCTGGCTCCCAGGTTCTGAAGGGCATGGTATTGCAGAAGTATTGTTTGGAGAGTATAATTTTTTAGGAAAATTACCCCATTCTTGGCCAATATCTATTCGTGATTTTGATCAAAAATACGGACCCAATTTTTGGGATACAACTACAAAATCATTATATCCATTTGGATATGGTTTAACCTATAAAAATCAAAGAAAAAACAAGATCAAACTGAGTAAAACATGAAATTAAATTTTAAAATAGTAGCACTGAATATAGGGTTATTTATTTTTTTAACATGCAATTCTCATCATCATAAAAATACAGAAATGAAGCACCAAATAAGTAAACAAATGACAGCTGCTGAAATATTGGGTAATCCAGATTATTTAGCCATTTCTTATGGAGGTTATCGAGGACAATCAAGATCAATTCAACCTACTATTGGACAATTAAAAGAAGATCTTAAAATATTGTACGCAATGGGGATTCGCATTCTAAGAACCTATAATGTACAACCAGAATTACCTCACGCATCTAATGTTTTGGAGGCCATCAGTCAGCTTAAAAAAGAAGATCCTAGTTTTGAAATGTACGTGATGTTGGGGGCATGGATTGACTGTTTACACGCTTGGACAGACAAAGCACCTAATCATGATGTAGAAAGTGACCAAAATGAAAAGGAAATAAAAAGAGCTGTTGTTTTGGCAAATAAATATCCTTCCATAGTAAAAATTATTGCTGTTGGGAATGAAGCAATGGTCAGATGGGCAACAAGTTACTATGTGCAACCTAATGTGATTCTTAAATATGTGAATTATCTTCAAAATTTAAAGAAGAATGGTGAATTATCTAAAGATTTATGGATTACAAGTTCCGATGATTTTTCTTCTTGGGGAGGAGGTGATTTTAGTTATCGAGTTCAAGATTTAGAAGATTTAATAAAAGCAGTAGATTATGTATCCATGCATACCTATGCATATCATAATTCTCACTACAATCCTGGTTTTTGGAAGGTACCAGATGATGAATTGCATTTATCTGATAAGCAAAAAATTGATCATTCTATTGAACGTGCTATAGAATTTACAAAAAAGCAATATAAGGATGTTTCTGAGTATGTAAATAGTATTGATAGTAGGAAAACAATTCACATAGGAGAAACAGGTTGGGCAACAACATCTAACGGATTTTATGGGGCAAATGGTTCTCGTGCTACAGATGAATATAAACAGGGACTTTATTATAATCAGTTAAGAGAATGGTCAAACAAAGAAGGGATTTCTTGTTTCTACTTTGAAGCTTTTGATGAGCAATGGAAAGATGCTCAAAATACCAATGGTTCAGAAAACCATTTTGGATTATTTACTACAAAAGGAGAGGCCAAGTTTCCAATTTGGAATCTGGTAGACAAAGGAGTTTTTGAAGGTTTATCTCGAAATCAACATCCCATTATAAAAACCTACGATGGACTATATGAAACTTTAATGGAAGAGGTTTTAGTTCCTAATACAGAATATGATAGATAATTTAACACAATGAATATAAACTCTTTAATTTTAATTTTTTTTTCATTAATGATTGTAAGTTGTAATCCTACAGATAGTAAATTGGTTGCGGATGTTTATGAAACATCAGCAGGTGGAAATAAATTAACGAAAGTATCTAGATTTACTCCAGAAAAGAATAGTTCTATTATCAAGTTAGATATAGATCAAAAATTACAAACAATCACAGGTTTTGGAGGAGCTTTTACCGAGGCATCAGCTTATTTACTAAATCGATTAAGTAAATATAGGAGAGATACCATCATACAAGCCTATTTTTCGGATAAAGGAGCGAATTATTCTCTTACAAGAACCCATATGAATTCCTGCGATTTTTCTTTGAGTCAATATTCGTATTCGCCAGTAGAGGGTGACCTTCACCTTGAGCACTTTACAATAAAAGACGATAAGCAAGATCTTATTCCAATGATTAAAGACGCAATGAAAGCTTCTAAAGATGGATTCAAAATATTTGCATCACCTTGGACAGCAGCTCCTTGGATGAAAGATAATAATGCATGGGTTGGAGGAAAACTACTACCAAAATATTATGATACATGGGCGTTGTTTTTTTCAAAATATATAGAGGCCTATAAGACAGAAGGAATTGATATCTGGGGTTTTACGGTAGAAAATGAACCTTTGGGTAATGGTAACAATTGGGAAAGCATGCATTTTACTCCTGACGAAATGACAAATTTTGTTCAACATCATTTAGGACCAAGATTAGAAAAAGACAATCATGATGTGAAAATTTTAGGATATGATCAAAACAGAGAACATTTAAGGGAATGGGTAGATTCAATGTACAATAGTGAAGCCTCTTCCAAATATTTTGATGGTACAGCAATACACTGGTATGCAAGTACTTATGACGTATTTGAAAAAGACTTGCAATATGCTCATTCTAAAGCACCCGATAAGTACCTTATTCAATCAGAAGCTTGTGTTGATTCTCAAATTCCAGTATGGAAAAATGACTTATGGTATTGGAAAAAAGAAGCGACAGATTGGGGTTTCGATTGGGCTCCTGAGAAAGACAAGCACTTACATCCTAAGTATTCTCCTGTGAATAGGTATGCAAGAGATATTATTGGATGTCTAAATAATTGGGTAGACGGTTGGGTAGATTGGAACATGGTTCTAGATAAGCAAGGAGGTCCAAACTGGTTTAAAAATTGGTGTATTGCTCCTGTAATTGTAGATACTGAAAATGACGAGGTATACTTTACACCCCTCTATTATACAATGGCTCATTTTAGTAAGTATATACGACCTGGAGCTTCCGTCATTGGTATGGAAAATTCTGATAAAGAACTACAAGTAACGGCAGCTGAAAACAGAGATGGTTCCATAGCTGTGGTAGTTTTCAATGAGGGAACAACCCAGAAAAGTTTTAAATTATCATTGGGAGAAAAAGAATCTACTATTACAATAAGCGCACAAGCGATACAAACAATATTAATTAATACTATTTAATAATTATGTCAATAACAAAAAAAGTCCCTATGGGACAAAAAATAGCCTTTGGTTTTGGAATGTTAGCCAATCAAATGTTTCCAGCAATCCTAGGAATCTTTATGGTTGTTTTAGTTGAAGATCTTGAATTTTCAGGCTGGATGTGGTCTTTGGTATTTCTTTTTCCTAGAATTTTTGATGCGATTACTGATCCGATTATGGGGTTTATATCAGACAATACAAAATCTAAATGGGGGAGGCGCCGACAATATGTTCTGATAGGAGGTATTCTGATGGGTATTGCTTATATTTTTATGTGGCAGCTTTATAAAGTTGATGGTGTTCAATATAACTTTTGGTATTTCTTTTTATGGTCTTTGGTATTTTATTTAGGCTTGACTATTTTCAGTGTACCTTATGTTGCTATGGGGTATGAAATGAGTGATGATTTTCACGAGCGAACTAACATCATGGCAATAGCTCAATTTATTGGTCAATGGGCATGGGTAATTGCACCTTTATTTTGGATCATTATGTATGATGAAAATTGGTTCCCTTCTGCAGATATTGCCGTAAGAGAATTGGCAATTTGGGTTGCAATACCTTGTGCTATTTGCGCAACAGTACCCGCAATTTTTATTAAAAGTAACTCAACATTAAATGAAGACTATGAGCCACTAAACTCAGCAAATATTGGAAATAGTTTAATGAAAATATTCGAAAGTTTTGTAGCTGCTTTTAAGATTAAAGAGTTTAGAAAATTATGTGGGGCAACTTTTTTAATATTTAATGCATTTAATACGGTAGCTGCACTTACTTTTTTCGTAATCGTATATAAATTATTTAATGGAGATGCTGGAGCAAGTGGAATATGGGTTTCGATGTTTGGATGTCTAGGAGCCATAGGAACTACTTTTATCGTAATTCCTGCTGTGGCTTGGATGTCTAAAAAAATAGGGAAGAAAAAAGCCTTTATGTTATCCCAATCAATATCATTAATAGGATATATTATGTTGTATTTTCTATTTATTCCCGGTAAACCTTGGATGTACATTATTGCATTGCCTTTCTTTTCTTTTGGGATTGGAAGCTTATTTACTCTAATGATGTCTATGACTGCTGATGTTATTGATATTGATGAAATAAATACAGGAAAGCGTAGAGAAGGTATTTTTGGAGCCATTTATTGGTGGATGGTTAAAGTTGGTTATGGAATAGCTGGAGCATTGAGTGGTGTCATCATTACTATCGTTGGTTTTAACTCAGATCTTCCAACAACAGACCAACAAGCTGCAGTTGATGGCTTACATGCTTTCTTTTGTTTTTTTCCAATGATAGGAACTGTTTTTGCAATGCTTATTATGTATAATTACAATATTACTGAAGAGCGAGCATCGGAAATAAGATCGAAATTAGCAGAGAGAAGAGAAATTAAAAACCAAGCCTAAAAAAATGGTTTTTAATAGTTAGTTTTAATACATTTGCAAAAATTTAAAAAACAACACAATTAGTTTAATCATTTACGGGATATAATTATGTCTTTTAGAAAAGAACATCATCAAAATTTAAAGGTGACTACAGATTTCGAAACTTCTGGGTCTAATTTTAATGAATACTCATTCGATGAGTTAAAAAATATATGGAGAGATACTTTGAACAAAGGTATTCATGGAATTTGCTTTAGCATGTATGAGGAAGGCCAGGGGCCTGGAGATATGGTTAGCGAAGAACAAGTAGAAAAGAGAATTAAAATTTTAAAACCCCATACAAAATGGGTTCGATCTTTTTCGTGTATTGAAGGGAATGAATACATTCCAAAAGTAGCCAAAAAGCATGGTATAAAAACAATGGTTGGCGCATGGTTAGGAAGTGATTTAGAAAAAAACGAAGTAGAGATAGAAGCCTTAATTGAATTAGGAAATCAAGGTTTGGTAGATATTGCTGCTGTAGGTAATGAAGTCTTGTACAGAGATGAATTGTCTATAGCACAATTAATTTCATATATCAATAGAGTAAAAGCTGCTTTGCCTCAGGTTGAAGTGGGCTATGTAGATGCGTATTATAAATTTTCAAAATATCCAGAGTTAGTAGAAGCTTGTGATGTTATTCTATCCAATTGTTATCCATTTTGGGAGGGTTGTCCTATAGATTATTCTATTCATCACATGCAAAAAATGTTTCATCAAGCTCAACGTGTAAGCCAAGGTAAAAAAGTGATCATTACTGAAACTGGTTGGCCAAATAAAGGAGGAATTGAAGGGGGTGCAATCCCTTCTGATATAAATGCGATGAAGTATTTTATCAATACCCAAGTTTGGTCTGCAAATGATAACATTGATGTCTTTTATTTTTCATCTTTTGATGAATCATGGAAAGTTGGTGCCGAAGGAGATGTCGGTGCTTACTGGGGATTGTGGGATAAAGATGAGAAGCTAAAGTATCATTAGGTTATAAGCCTGTTATAGTTTTGTTTCTAGCGAATATAGAACTATTTGACAATCTGTTTGGTTTTTGTATGGGTTAATTTTGCACACTTTGTGGTTAAAATTGTTGATATTTGAGATTCACTAATCTTAAATATTAAACAATATGAAAAAAAATTACATTTTAACTTTTTTATTAATCATACTTATTTCTGGGTTTTCGTTTGGGCAGGAAATGCTTGTTAACGGAGGTCTAGAAAATTGGGATTCAGACACAGCACCCACTGATTGGACGAAAGTAGAGAATATTGAAAAAGAATCTACAGAAATTCATGGAGGGTCTTTTTCAGCAAAACACACAGGTGGGACAAAAGATTTAGGACAGACTATTGAAGGGATTACTCCTGGAGACTCTTATACTATAACAATATGGTATAAAGTTGTAGAGAACGATGGTACTGATGCTAGAATTTGGTCTTACTGGAAAGACGATTCAAACGCCAGTGTAACTGATGCTGATACAGATGGTGCATTAAGAGGACCAGACAATAGCTATCTCCCTAATAATGGAGGTGAGTGGTCTAAATACGAGGCTACTGTTACTGCACCTGCCGGAGCAGCAAAGTTTTATTTTGAATTAAGAACGTATAAAGGAGCGATAACATACTGGGATGATTTATCTGTTGTAAAAAATAGTAGTACATCAACCACAGTAAATCTTCAAGATTTCACAAACCTAACTAACACTGCTACTGCTGCTGTTTACGGTGGTTTTGGGGGAGGTTTAACTGCTACCAATGCTGTAGTAGATGACCCTGTAGATGCTTCTAATAAAGTAAGAACAGTTACTACTACTGCTGGAGGAGATGCTTGGAAAGGTGTCTTTTTTAGACCACAGACTCATTACATAGATTTAACATCTACTAAGACAGTATCTGTTAAAATATATTCTACGACTGCGTCTTATTTCAAAGGAAAAATCCAAGCAGGACAGGACAATCAAGCAGATATAGAGTTAGCGACCAGTGAGTCTCATGGAGGAACAGGTTGGGAAACATTAACCTTTACTTTTTCTGACGCTACAGGAGAATATGGAGAATTTGTTATTTTCACAAACCCAGATGCTAATGGAGCTTTTATTAATCCAGCAACCGAAGTTTTGGAAGCTCATTTTGATGATATTACAGCAGACCAAGGTTCTGAAATACCAGCACCACCTGCAGGACCAACAGATTCACCTACTGCACCAACTGCTGATGCTGCAGATGTTGTATCTATCTATAGTGATGCTTATACAGACATTACAACGAATTATAACCCAGGTTGGGGTCAAGCAGGTAACGTAAATACTACCCATGATCCAGGAGATGGTAATAATGTTATGATATATTCTAACTTTAATTACCAAGGAACAGTCGTTGCAAATACAGATATCTCTGCAATGGAAAAATTACATATTGATATTTGGGTTGCAGATGCAA
>Ga0206682_10002793_pt1 | contig 15513 bp, 14 predicted proteins | sample M240m12015metaG_FD_155444 | JGI IMG/M metagenome (GOLD analysis project Ga0206682, IMG submission 155444) | Ammonia-oxidizing marine archaeal communities from Monterey Bay, California, United States - M2 40m 12015 | ecosystem: Environmental > Aquatic > Marine > Intertidal zone | place: USA... | reverse complement strand
ATGGCAGCATTAGAACCACCAAAGGGATAAGATAATGGCTGAGAGAATAGTAGTAGCTAACCCCTTTGCAAATCAAATTTCAACCGTAGGACCAACAGCTAGACCTGTAGACATCTACAAGAAAGCGCAGGTAAAGACAGGTGGCTTTGAGTCACTATCTAAAGCATTAGATGTCTTTAACCAGAAAGCCCTGCCAGCATTAGGTCGCATAGAAGAACGATCTGCTGAAAAAGAATTTGCACAGGGTCAAGAACTATTTAACAAGACCCGCACATCTATGGGTGATGCAGTTAAGGCTGGTCTAGTAGAGGAAGGCGCAAGCCCGTATCTCCGCAAAGGATATCGTGTTGCCCGTCTGAATACATTAGGTGCGCGATATGCAGATGAACTAGCAACCGCACTGACAGCACAGAAGCTGTACAAGAACGGCAGTCCTGAAGCGATTGAGAAGTTCACCACAAAATTCTATGAGGAATTCCAAGAAGAGAATGAGTTTGGTGGTTTCATCGATACAGAAATCGCTCAGTATTTCTCTGGTACGGCTGCAAAAGCAAACGAAACATTCCGCGCATCTTGGCTAGAAAAGCACACTGCTTGGCAGAAGGCTGAGAACTACCGGATGATGGCAGATGAAGTCAGCACTATGACTTCCACCACGTTCACGGACAGTGACACGCCTGAAGAAAGAGTTCAAAAAACAGCATCGCTTGTCGAATGGCTCAATCAGAAAATTAAAGATGCCAAGATAGATGGCATGGATAACGCCAAGGTAAACGCTGCGATAGTCGATAGCCTAGTATTGTCGGCATATGAAAATAACGATGCGTCTATCTTAGATGTAATGAGTGAGGTTATCACAGGCACTGGTCCTTTAGGTTATACCAAGGAAGCTAGAACGGCTGTAGTGGATGCCTCCGAAAAGATTGCTAGTATTCAAGAACGTGCGGCAAAACGAGAAATTCTTGAAACAAAACGAATAAACAAAGAGAAAATGGATGGTGCTGTGACGCAAGGCTTTGCTGCAGCAACCTTAGTTTATGAAGGTAAAACCAAAACAGAGGTCGATGGTGAACAAATAGACACTGAAGATTTATTCAAGTCTGCAGTGGGCCAGCTTTACGAAGTTGGGACAACGGAAGCTATTGCCCAAGCTGAAGCCATGACCAAATATTATTATGCACAGGTTAAAGCTGGAGATGAAGATAGAAACGTAGATGAAAAAATATATGCTGAATTTCTTGTAGATATCCTAGATCAACCCAACATCACCAGAGCCACATCATTTGTTGCTCAAGGTTTAGAGAGAGGTGAGATTGATGGTGGGCAAGCTAATCAGCTTCTATCCTTCTATGGGCGCAATCAAACCAAAGCAGGTAAACCTAGAAAGGCTACCTATGACGATAGCACCTATGGTGTTGGTAAAATAATGAAGGGTTTCCAAGCTATAATTATTGGCAACGAGTTTGATGCCAAACCAGCAGCAAGATATAGGTCGTTTCAATTTGGTCAAAAATTTAGGGAAATGTACATTACTAGTGAAAACGAGTTTAGAATTCAATCAGGCACTGACAGATATCCCACCCCAAGAGAAGCACAGTCTATTGCAACACAAATAATTGAAAGTCTCAAATCAACGTATGTCGATTTCGACACTCTTGAGGAAGCGAGGGAAGCTAACGAAGACAGTTTAGTTTCCAATAATCAAATCCCCGTCCCAACTTTTTAATTTAAGGAATAACCTATGGATGATTTTGAAGTCGTTCAGGATGTGGCGAAAGCCAGAGAATGGCTCACGGCTAACCCCACCCAAACAAACGGCTTTGATGAAAAGTATGGGTTAGGTTCTTCTGTTGCCATTTTGAATGATACATACGACCAATACACACCACCAAAACCTGAAGAACCTGAAGATGGCTTTGGCATGGATATGCTTAAAGGGCTTGTTGAAGGCGTTGTTCAAACTGGTGTGGAAACCGCCCAGTTTATTGGTGACATTGCTGGTACACAAGGCGCACATGAATATTTGAGCCTAGACCAAATGTCAGAACTTGGGCTTGGAACTGCAGAACAAATAGAGCAAGTTCATACAGAACAACATGCTGCAGACTTACAAGTCCAAAAGAATAACCAGATTATGCAGGACAAGTTGGGTACAGTCACAGTCTTTGGTAAAGAACGTGACACTACTTTAGGTTCTGTAACCCAAGGTATTACACAGTTTGTTGCTGGTATGCTTGGTGTAAGTAAGTTAGCTAAGATTAAGGCATTCTCCACCATTGGTGGTGGTATGGCAGCGGGTGCTATAACCGATGCTGTAGCCTTCGACCCTGACGAAGCAAACCTTGTGCTTATGCTTGAAGAACAGTTTGGCATCAGCAACCAAATTGCTACAGACCTTCTAGCAAATGATGAAGATAACGAGTGGGAAAACCGTGCAAAGAATGCGCTGACAGGTACTGCTATTGGCTTACCTATAGATGCCATCGCGGTCACTCTGAAAACCATCAAATACATGAGAACTAGACGTAAGGTTAAAGATGAAATCAGAACCAATGGTGAGGCAAGCGAAGCGACACTGAAGGAAGCTGAGACACTAGAAGCTGAAATCAAGAACATCAAAGATTTAGATAGCAAACCTAAAGGCCAATTCTCAATGGATGCGCCACGGTTTACTACTGATGATGGTATGGTCTTTAACACCCAAACTGGCGCACGAATGGTGGATGAAGAGGTTGCTAGTACAGCGGCCCCTAAAGCATCTGAAGCTGGTGAGGCAGGTGCAGCACCTAAAGCTGTTGATGATGCAGCACAGCCGCCAGAGATTGGCTCTGTGGCACCAGCAGCACCTAAAGTAACTAGCGAACAGGTGGACGCAGCAAAAGCATGGGATGCAAGGACAGCAGGGCAAACGGATGCAACGCCTACAAACATCGATGGGCTAGATGTTGTCCCACCTGCGTCAGCAAAACCTGACACTGCACCACCAAAAATGGAGGTTCCTGCCAAGGCACCGGAAGTTCAAACAACAGCACCTGCAGCACCTAAGCCACCCAAGCCTCAGAAGGCTACACGGTTCATTACTACTCAGCGTCTGAAAGATGCTGCCATATCTGCTAAAGCTATGCAGCCAGCACAGATGACGCCTATTGGTCAGCTTAACCATCTGGGTGATAATATTGGTGGTTTGAACTTGGACACGATGGATGGACCAATAGATGGTATAAAAGTCATCGATCAGGTTCAGGATGCTCTGGCAGATAGTGGTGTCCTTAAAGATATGGGACTTGATAAACCACAGACATTGAAAGAAGTGGAAGAGGCAGCATTAAAAGATGTTGCTGAAGAAACTGGAACCCCTGTCAATGTACTGAGCGACCAACTAGCTGAACTAGAACTAGGTGCTAGACAGACTGCTGAAAAGATTGTGGCAGGTAAGATGGTATTACAGTCCACAGGTCGGCGTGTTTCAGAACTATCTGACGCAGTTACAAGAGCGGCTGATGAAGGCAATGTGGACACCAAACTGGAACGCAAACTGGTGGATGCTCTCACACTACATGCAGATGTACAGGCAAGCGTACAAGGCTTGCAGACAGCATCAGCACGGGCAGTGTCTGCAGGACGTATCAGAACAGCAGACGCACTAAGCGATGCCACACTAGACAGACTGCAGCACTTTGGTGGTTCCAAGAAGGTTCGCAAGTTAGCCAAACAGCTTCAGCTTGCAGGTAACAATAAGAAAGCCAGAGCCAAGATTATTAGGAAAGCTAACGACAATCGGTGGCTTGGTGTTGCTAATGAACTATGGATTAACGCTATTCTATCTGGACCTAAGACACACCTAATGAACATGGGTTCCAACGCTATCAATATGCTTGTGCGCCCTGCCATGCGTACAGCAGGTGGTGTACTTACAGGCAACCCACAACAGATCGAAGAGGGCATCAGGCAGTACATGTACATGACTGCTGAATTAGGTGAGAGCCTGAAGTTTATTATGGCACTGGGGATGTCTAAAGATGACAGCGCGTTGCGGAATGCAATGAGGTCGCTGTGGCGTGAAGAAGGCATCTTGGATACAGCATCTAAGTTTGACTTTAATCAGACAGGTAGTGGTCGCAATATCTCTGGTCAGAACCTGCGAAGAGGCAGCGAAACTAGAGGTGGCCTAAGAGATGGTGCTATCGATACAACAGGTAAAGTTGTAAGAATGGCTAGTCGTTTCCTCATGGCTGAAGATGAATTCTTTAAACAGATTATCTTCCGGTCAAGGCTACGGGCTAAAGTAGCTTCAACAGCTAGAAGGATGACAGATGAAGACCTAGATGCTGCTGGCTATGTGTCCAGACAAGAATTTATTGAGAAAGAACTAGATCAGGCAATTCTTAACAAAGAGGCACTTGCTAGTAAATTTGATGAATTAGTGCAAACAGGCCGCATCGTAGATGATGAAGAAACTAAAGAGGCATTCATCAAAAAGTCATTAGGGATGTATAACCACAACTCAAAGATGGCTGTAACAGCACTGGAAGAGGCTAGAATTTCAACCTTTACCAACCCTCTTGAGGCAGGGTCTATGGGTAAAAGCGTTCAAGATTTAATTAACAGGCAACCTATACTGCGTCAGATCATGCCCTTCATTCAGACACCTATAAATGTTCTGAACCAAGGTTTTGAGAAAACACCATTACTTGGTCTGCTTGTTAACAACAACAGAATGAAGTTGAAGAATGGCACACCTGATGAAAAGGCTATGGTGGTCGGCGCACAGGCAATCGGCGCAATTACTACCTTTGTAGCAGCACAGTATGCTATGAATGGTAAGATAACAGGCGGTGGTCCTAGCTACGCATCTGACCGTAACAAAGCAAAACTTTGGAACGCTTCACCTGATTGGCAACCTTATTCTGTCAATGTCGGAACAGACGAAAAACCACAGTGGATTGAACTTAAAAAGTTAGACCCACACGGTACTCTGTTTGGCATTGTTGGCGATGTTTATGAGATGATTGAATATGGCAAAGATAAGCAAAACTTTGAGGGTACAGAACTGCTAGGTATGATTGCAGCGTCTTTCGCAAACAACGTGATGGATAAATCATACATGGGTTCATTAAGTGATTTCATGGGAATGCTTGATGGCTCAACAACAGGTGAACAAATACAAAATTTCCTAGAAAACCGCGCAGCATCTATGGTGCCTTTATCCAGCCTTCAGTACCAAATGAACCAGCAGAATGCTGAAGCAATGGCAGAAATGCGTACACTAACTGATAAGATCAAAGCGCGGGTATATGGTCGGTATGATGAACTGGAACCCAAGCATGATTGGTTAACAGGTGAAAGTGTTAACACACCGGAGTATGCTCTTGGATTTATACGTCAGAAGCAAGTGGATAGCGGTGAGCATCAAGCTGCAGCAGTCTATGCAGAACTGCGTAAACTAAACCACGGGTTTGTCGGTCCTATGAAAAAGATTGGCGATATTGAAATGCGTCCAGAAGTATTTCAGCGTCTTAATGAACTTGTAGGAACCACACAAATTCGCAGAAGAACCTTGCTGCAGTCTATCCAAAAAGTAATGGAATCCAGAAGATATCAAAAAATGACTGAACAGGCTGAATTGAACCCTGTAAGGTCTGAAGATGACCCAAGGGTCAAAATGATTAATGTGGAAATATTACGCTATAAGGATAGAGCCAAACAACTTCTTATGAAGGAATATCCTGAACTTAGAGAAGCCAAGAGAACTAATGATAAAATCATTAAGTCTATACAACGGGGCAAAGACCCTAGCGAATTAGAAGCACTGACATTTGAATTCTAATTACAGACCTCACTGGAAACGGTGGGGTCTTTATACTTTTTTAACGGAGACATTATGCCTGTATCTACAGTCACATATACAGCTAACGGGTCAACCAACCAGTTTTCTATTACATTCCCGTACATTGATACGGCACATGTTCTAGTATCAGTTAATGATGCGTCAGCTTCTTTCACCTTTCATAACAGTACAACAGTCCAGCTATCGTCCACACCTACAAGTGGACAGACAGTGGTTGTGTACCGTCAAACACCTTCATCAGCATTGGTTGATTTTACGGATGGCTCTACTCTTTTTGAGAGCGACCTAGACCTAGCTAACACACAAGCCCGTTACCTTTCAGAAGAGGCAAGAGACAGGGCTGACAGCGCGATAACAACAGTTACCGCAAACAAAGCAAACATCGATACTGTTGCAGGTATTGCGGGTAACGTAACGACAGTTGCAGGTGCTAATGCAAACATTGCGACAGTTGCAGGTGCTAATGCAAACATAACAACAGTTGTGGGTAATCTGACCAACATCGATACAGTTGCTGGTATAAATTCAAACATAAGCAGTGTGGCAGGTAATGCCTCAAACATTACTGCTGTTGCAAATGATGCTACCGATATTGGTGTTGTAGCTGGGAAAGCTACAGAGATATCTGCTTTAGGTACTTCAGCAAACATTACGAACATGGCAACGCTTGGTGCTACTGGTGTTGTTGGAGATATCGCTACTGTTGCTGGCGTTGCAAGCACTATGTCTGCGGCGGCTACCAATGCAAGTAATGCTGCAAGTTCTGCAACAGCGGCGGCGAACTCTGCAGCGGCGGCAGCGGCGTCTTTTGATACATTTGATGACCGCTATTTAGGCAGTAAGTCATCCGAACCATCTGTGGACAATGACGGTAATGCGCTTGTTAGTGGTTCGCTATTTTTTGATTCAGCCGTTGGAAGCATGAAAGTTTATGACGGTGGAAATTGGATACTTGCGACAAGCGCGGGTGCTGTAAGCCTGTTAGATTACGAATACACAGCAACGACTGGACAGACCACGTTTAGCGGCTCAGACAACAATTCGGCTACGCTGAGTTATTCGGCTGGTAATTTAATTGTAACGCTAAATGGTATCGTGCTGGACAACGGCAGCGATTACACAGCGACCAGCGGAACGTCTATTGTTCTGGCATCTGGCGCGGCGGCTGGCGACCATTTAGCAGTTGTGGCGTTCAAATCGTTTACGGTTGCTGACACTGTAGCGGCCTCAACGGGCGGCACGTTTGCTGGGAGTGTTAATGTTTCTGGTAAACTTGGAGTAGGGACAACCAGCCCATCAAGACCATTTGAAGTTTTTAGCACACAGCAAGTAATGCAACGTCTAAACTCAGGAACTAACTCTAAAGCACTTTTGTCGTTTGAGGACACCAATACAACGGGCGAAAATTATGTGTCTATTGGGTCTGAAGGCAATGATATGCTTTTCCGTACTGGCGGCGGTAATAGAGTAAAGATTGGTGCGGCGGGTCAATTAGGTGTAGGCGGCGCAAACTACGGAACAGCGGGTCAGATTTTAACCTCTGGCGGTGCTGGTGCTTCGCCTAGCTGGGCAGACTTAAACGCTGGCTTTCTAGCCAATGTGGTCAACGTAACAAGCGATACAACAGCTACAGCATCACAATCAGGCACCTTGTTTGTAATTAAATCAGCTACGGCAATTCTGACTTTACCCGCCCCTGCCGTTGGTCTTTATTTTGGAATTGTAAACGAAACCTCTACGCCAACTTTAATAAGAGTAGGGGGTTCTAATTCTGTATTTGCTAACAATATAATATTTCCACTTAACCATGATAGGTCAGTTGGAGTAGGTACATTTGTCGGAACATCTAACACTAAATATGCTTGTGATTTTGACCCTGTAAGTGCGGCTGTTATTTCATTCTTTCGAAACGGTGACCCAAACGCGACTAACTATTCTGAAACATGGAACATTGGAACTAATACAACAGCGATTTACATTGCAATGCACAGTGGTACAAATGGGAATTATTACACAAACACCAGTAGTATATATTTAAATGCTGGGGCAGGAGGCGCATCTTTTAGCGAAAAACTAATTACTTCATCTATCCCAACAACGCTCACAATCGCGGGTGATTACCGCCAATTTAACTCAACGGCGCATATAACCAACCCACCGACCAGTAGTCGTTTGACTTGTATTGGTACAGGCGTGAATATGTATGTGCAGCGTGGCACAGGTAAATATTACAACCAAGGTCATACGCAGAATTTAACTGGCGGCACGGCATCTGGCGGGGATTTCAACGCTAGTGGCGGCAGCGGTTCTGGTTCGTCGGGGACTAACTATGGTTCTGCAAACGCAGTTTACGGTGGTGGTGGCGGTGCTGGTAGTCCTGCTGGTGATGGGGGTAATGCCTCTACTTCTGGAACTACTCAAGGTATCTACGACCAAGACGGAACAGTTTGGTCGGGATATTCAAGTGTAACTCAAATGAAACACGGTGGCGGTACTGGTGGCAACCACGGAACGACATCAGGCGGGGGGGCCGCTGGCACTAAAGACAGCAACTCAATCACAATGACACCGTATATTGGTAAAGAGTTTCATTTAGCTGGTGCTGGTTCAACGCTTATAGACCAAACGGCTGCCCCTTCAAGCAATGTGCGGTATTATCATAATGAAGGTGCGAAGTTTGGTCATGCGATGAATGATTTGGAACACATAAGCAACACTAAGCTATTTTCTCATCCAGCAGCCGCTCCAAGAGGCTACGGTTTTGGGGGCGAAGCCCCCAAGGAAGCTGGCTGCACAATCATAGAGTTTAAAGGATAGCGTCATGATTGATGAAAGAATTATTGAGATTTATCGCCAACACAAACTAGACGCTGCAACGGTTCGCGGCGTAAGAAACAACTTGCTTGCCGAGACTGATTATCTGGGACTGTCTGATTGTACCATGTCAAACGAAATGGTTGGTTATCGACAGGCACTTAGAGACTTGCCTTCGTTATCTAGCTGGCCTGTTTTGAATATAGACGAGTGGCCTATCAAGCCAGAAGGAATTTAAGATATGACTAGAGCAAGAACAGCAGCAACCAACAGTCACGTTGCAACATACGTCCACCCGACAGGCGCGGGTAATCAACACGTTCCAGCGGCGGGTGCGACAGGTCAGCTATTGCAATACGCCAGCGCAGGAACAGCGGCTTGGGCTACTATAAGCACAGGCACACCAGCCATTTCTTTTCCGAGTGATTGGGCGTCACCAACAAGTACTTATTCATCTAGCGGAACTTGGTCTAAAGGTTCGCTTAACGATGACGATAGAGTTTGGTTTTTTCTTTTAGGCGGCGGTCAAGGCGCGTCCCTTCGCGTTGGTGGAAGGGGTGGTTCAGTACAACTAATCTATGGAAAAGCAAGTGATTTTGACGGTGCAGCTTATGTTGTAGCTGCGGGAGTTACTGGACAAACTACTGAACATTGGGACCCAGTTCAGGGAAATCAGACGACTCTGACACTTAGTTCAAGTAACGGCAGTCGTGTTTTTACAACAGGAGTACAGTCGGGCGGTCAGGCAAATGAGACTGTTAGTGAGGTAATAAAAGAAATACATCCACAAGTCACTGGGACTTATTTCTACGGAAGCCCTAACGATACATATAATATAACAAAAAAACCATTGCCAAGCGGTTATGGTTACTTTTTCGGTCAGTCACTTAATTACGGGCAAAATGTTATTTTTGGCGGCGCATTAGGTTATAGTGCTTACTATGGTGCTGGGGGAACAAGTTTACTTAGCGGGAACGGCGGTACGGGCAATGGTGGGCATGGCACATATCCTGGAGGTGGTGGCGCGGCTGGTGACAATGTAAATGGTGGAAATGGTGCGGCAGGGAACGTGAGGGTATATCATGTCTAAAATCTGGTACAACAAAACAACAGGCGATGGCGGTGTATTTGACGATGCAGAAGATATGTCAAACTGGCCTGACTTCCAAGCTGACGTAGTGGCAGCAACTGCAACCCAAGTACGCGCAGAACGTGACGCACTCTTAGCGGCGTCTGACAGCATGGCACTAGCTGACCGCATTACTGACGAGTGGCGCGTCTACAGACAGGCACTCAGAGATTTGCCAGCGGCAGAGGGTTTCCCTGACGTAGCCTTTCCTACGCCACCAAGCTAATGGTGCATGTGTTTGCACTCATGCTTTATGTGGGTGGCAAGCTAATAGAACCACCCATGTATTTCAGAAAAATAGAAACGTGTAATTATTACGCGAGAGAGGCCGTGCGAAGGTATGGCCTCTTAGATAACTCAAAGCACTTTGGGACAGCTTACTGTGTTCCTAAATATATTAATTTAGAAGAATTTAAGGTGTACTAAATGGATCAAAAACTAACTCATGCCCCACTAATATTTGGTCTTGTAGTACAAGGCGCAGCGATAGTCTGGACAGTCTCAATGATGATGTCAGACATCCAAGAGAACCGCAAAGATATCGGAGAGATGCAATTACGTGTCTCATCTTTAGAGGATGCAGTGCATGACCAAGCACTTAGCTTGGCTCGTATTGATGAAAACATAAAAGCAATTAGAGGCGCAGTGGAAGCAATCGCCACAAATAAATAGTGATTATTACGGCATAGCGTAAAAAATGAACACTTACGCTGTAGCGTAACTTATACAGCAGGAATATATTATGGTAGTGGCAGAGGTGCTGACAGGCATCGCCCTGATAACTAAGTCTGTTGAGTTTCTTAAAAAAACTGTTGGTACTGCTAAGGATATCTCAAGTGTCGCAAAGCAAATCGATGACCTTTTTGAGGGTAGTAAACAACTTAAAATAGAAGAGCGTAAGGCACGTAAAGAAGGCCAATCAATAACAGAAATTGTTATAAACCAACAACTTGCTGCCGAGCATATAGCCGAGGTTAAGGCATTAATTATAGGCCGTTTCGGTTTCTATGCATGGCAAGACATCGTAAAGTTGCAGCGTGATGCTCAACTTGAACAAAAAGCCCGTGCTGCAGCAAAGCGCAGAGAGGCTGAAGAGAAAGCAGAACTGGTTGGAGATATGGCAGTGGTTGGCTCCAGTGTGCTGATAGGCATCTTGGTGTTGGCAATCGTGGCTACTGTTCTGCTAATTATCTTATAGTAGGAACTAACAAACATGATGAACCTGATAACGGCACTACTTCCACAAGTGATGGGAGTGGTCGATAAAGTTATTCCAGATAAAGATGCGGCTGAGAAGGCCAAACAAGTCATCGAACTGGAACTGATTAAAGCAGCCAATGAAGTCAATCTGGCACAAGCAGAAACCAACAAAGTAGAAGCAGCACACAGATCGGTGTTCGTAGCGGGATGGCGTCCTGCGATAGGCTGGGTGTGCGCTCTAGGCGTCTTCTGGGCCTTCATGGGTAACCCCCTAGCCCAGTGGATAGGTGTGGCTGCAGGATACCCTATGGTGCTTCTACCAGTGTTTCCAACAGACAAACTATTTGAACTGGTATTCGCAATGCTTGGCATGGCTGGACTACGCAGCTTTGAGAAGATGAAAGGCATATCTAAATGAGTACCGCAACAAAAGATGCAATGGAAAGTCTGCACAAGATGCTGGCAGAAACTTTGATTGAAAGGATGAAAGACCCTGATGTCAAAGCTGGTGACCTTAATGTTGCCCGACAGTTTCTTAAAGACAACCATATCGAAGGCATGGCTGTAGAAAACTCGCCACTGGCAGACCTCGTAAAGACACTGCCAGACTTCAATGATGATGACACAGATATGAATGAGATGCGCCACTAGATGTTTAACAAAACAACCTCTCTTGGCGTACCTATAGAGAAAGACCCACTAACAGACTTCAGGAAGTTCCTGTTTGTTGTGTGGGACCACCTTAACCTTCCGAAACCTACAGATGTACAGTATGACATTGCGAAATACGTGCAGCATGGCCCCAAGCGTAGCATTATTGAGGCATTCAGGGGCGTAGGGAAGTCATGGATTACTTCAGCCTATGTGGTGTGGCTGCTATACATGAACCCACAACTAAACATCCTAGTGGTATCAGCATCTAAAACACGATCTGATGACTTCACTACGTTCACCCTACGCCTACTCAAAGAGATACCTGTACTGGCCCACCTGATACCGTCAGAGGACCAGAGACAATCTAGGATATCCTTTGATGTAGGACCAGCAGCAGCCTCTCACGCACCCTCAGTGAAATCTGTAGGTGTCACAGGGCAACTTGCTGGGTCTAGGGCTGACGTATTGATTGCTGATGACATAGAAGTCCCTAACAATAGTGCAACCCAAGGCATGAGAGACAAGCTGTCAGAGGCTGTAAAGGAATTTGATGCTATCTTGAAACCAGATGGACGCATTATCTACCTTGGGACACCACAAAACCAAGAAAGCCTATACAACAAACTACCAGATCGTGGCTATGAGTTACGCATCTGGCCAGCTAGGTATCCATCAGAAGACCAGATGATCGGATATGGCGATAAGATTGCCCCACTGATTGTAGGTAGGCTGGAAAACGACAAGGATTTACTAGGGCAATCTACAGACCCTGACAGGTTCTCTGACTTCGACCTTATGGAACGAGAAGCATCCTATGGTAGGTCAGGTTTCTCACTGCAGTTCATGCTTGATACAAGGCTCTCTGACGCAGAGAGATACCCTCTCAAGGTGGGTGACCTAGTGGTGATGGACATACCCACTCACAGCGGCCCTGAGAAGGTCTTATGGGCATCTGATGACCAGCACATAATACAAGAACTGCCCAATGTGGCATTCAATGGTGACCACTACCACAAACCAATGTTCCTACCTGACAGCTTTGTAGAGTATTCAGGCTCTGTTATGTCCATTGACCCTTCAGGTCGCGGTAAGGATGAAACAGGCTATGCAGTAGTAAAGATGCTCAATGGATATCTGTATGTCAGGAGATGTGGTGGTGTAGCTGGTGGCTACACTGAAGAAGCACTGCAGAAACTAGCAGTCATCGCCAAGGAAGAAGAGGTCAATGAAATAATCGTTGAGAGCAACTTTGGTGACGGGATGTTCAATCAGCTTATGCTGCCAGTGTTGGGTAAGATATATCCAGTGACTATGAGTGAAGTCAGACACAACACACAAAAAGAAAAGCGCATCATCGATGTACTAGAACCTGTGATGAACCAACACAGACTTGTAGTGGACAAGAAGGTCATACAACAAGACTACGATAGCTGTCAGAACCTGCCACCAGAACAGGCACTCAGATATCAGCTTATGTATCAGATGACCCGCATCACAAACGATAGAGGCGCACTGACAAACGATGACAGGCTAGATGCTCTAGCTATGGCAGTCCAATACTGGGTCGATGCTATGGCACAAGATGCAGAACACAAAATCCAAAGCAGAAGAGAAGAAGTTCTGATGGATGAAGTCAATCGAATGAAAGATATGGCAGGTCTAGGGTTCGCAGTCCTTACAGGTAAACCTAAAGAAACAACACAAACTAAATGGTGAAACTATAGAGGAACCTGTGCCAGTTCCTTTTAAGAATAATCTTTTAGGTTGCACTATAGGGGGAGGGGAAGAAGTCTTCCCTCTATAGATGTCTTAAAGATGACTTAAAGAAAACTTAATTTGAAAGATAAAAGATGGACGAGGCAGCACCAACTTATAGTAAAACTATAAGATACTTAATGTTAACTTTAAGTAACCTAAGAGGAATGCTCAGTAAGACTTATAGTGTTATTGAGTGTGCTAGTTGTCATCGTGGGATGAACAAGACCGCCGAGATACTGCACAGAATGAGCGATGCAGAACTTAGAGATATCGGTATGACACGGGGAGATATCTATAGTAGGCTGAAGGAGAACTGTAAGGAGTGCTGTAAGTAGGGTGTCCTTATAAGTGGTGACGACGCTTTTGGTTTTGTTAAAAAAATGCGAGGGGGTATAACGATATGACGCCAGCCGAGTTTCCCCCCGCTGCCTTCCTGCATCGCGCTGCATTTTTGGTGTCGGTCTGTACCAAATTGTGTACCAGATGACCGGAATTGTCATATAAATAAGGGGCGCGGTAACAGTATCAGGGGCTGTTACGCTTGATATCTGCACGAAATGCGAGTGACTGCACGAAATGCGAAAAGACCTATCCGGTTTTTGCGTTTTACTTATCGTTTTCGTATACCCGCAGATACCCGCAGATACCCGCAAATACCTGCAGTTTACTTATCGTTTTCGCACGGCAAACCTGCAGCAAATCACCTGATGCAAATCACCATACAAACAAGGCAAATCAGGGCATCTGCCTCGCGCGGGTACTTATATCCATTCGTTTCGTGCTGGATTATTTGGCTGATATTCTGCAGCTTTCAAAAAATAATTTCGATTAAATAATCCATATAAATAAGGCTATCCGGTAGTTCCTGCAGTTTGTACCAGAATTTTTATGTCAAACCCGTATTGACAGAAAACCATATCTGCATAGAATTGGCGACACACCAACTAGAGAGGAAACGACATGACAAACATTCTGCAAATCATCATCGCACTAGCTGCAACGCTTATCATAATTTTTGGGCCATTCATTATCGCTGCTGCAATTGGTGGCGCTGCAGGAATGGCCAGCATCATCGTTACAATGCCGCTTCTGCCCTATCTTATCATTAACCTAGTTTAACCAAATCTGAGGGACTAACCACATGTCACACCACGATATCAAAACTTTAAAAGCTGCACAGGAAATCACAGGCAAGCTATCCAACCGGAATAGCAAAATGCCCGGCTCGACCTTTGCCATATCAGCCAAACATTGCAACGTCGGCGGCAAGCTGGTCAACGTCAAAGGCTCAGTATGTGACCGCTGCTATGCTATCAAGCTGCAGAACCTACGCCCTAGCGTGGACAAGGGGTGGACTGCCAACTATCTAGCCGCCACGACCATGATTGCATCTAATCCTGATAAATGGGCTGCAGGTGCTGCATTCCAAATCAATCGTATGTCCAAAAAGTCTGGCGAAATGTATCACCGTTGGTTCGACAGTGGCGACCTTGCCAGTGTCGATATGCTGGCGGCAATCTGCAAAGCTGCAGAATTGACACCGGACGTATCCCATTGGTTGCCCACCCGTGAAGCTAAGATTGTCAAAGATTATCGCGCCGCTGGTGGCGTTGTTCCTGCCAATCTTATCATCCGTATCAGCGCCACCATGATTGGCGACAAGCCTATCAAAGGTCATGCCAACACCAGCACGGTACACCGCAAAGGTGATACACCCGTGGGCCATGTTTGCCCTGCTAGTCAGCAAGGTGGTAACTGTGGTGACTGTCGCGCTTGCTGGACCTTTGACGTTCCTAACGTGTCCTATCCTTTGCACTAATCTAACCCGATATCACTTCCAACTTAGAAAGGTTTATTACCATGTTAAACGACAACACATCTTGGCAGCACTTTGAAGACCTAGCCACGCTTGATTGATCTTAAGGGCAGCACCGCGCGTGCTGTCTCATAAGACCAAACTGAAACCAACTGAAAACGATAGGAAACATTATGCAAACTGCACAGCTTAAAGACCTCAAAAAAGGCGAAGTATTCAAGCGCAAGCCTGACGCCAAAAAGTACTTTATCCGCGACGTATACTGCCGCTTTGGTCGCAAGTTTATCTGTATGC
>Ga0206682_10002792_pt1 | contig 15518 bp, 12 predicted proteins | sample M240m12015metaG_FD_155444 | JGI IMG/M metagenome (GOLD analysis project Ga0206682, IMG submission 155444) | Ammonia-oxidizing marine archaeal communities from Monterey Bay, California, United States - M2 40m 12015 | ecosystem: Environmental > Aquatic > Marine > Intertidal zone | place: USA... | reverse complement strand
TTTGATTACTCATGACTTGGGTGTCATAGCTGAAACTTGTGATGAAGTATGTGTTATGTACGCGGGTAGGGTGGTTGAGCGAGCTTCAACTACTGATCTTTTTGCCAACCCCGTACACGCTTACACACGGGGTCTGCTTTCATCCATTCCCCGCCTTGACGGAGACCCCAAAACCGAACTTTCAACAATTGACGGAATGGTTCCCAGTCTTTCTGAACTTAATATGGGCTGTCGTTTCGCTCCGAGAAGCGGAATAGATCATTCGGAGGAGCAGCTTGAGCAAAGACCTCCTTTTACTGAAATAAAACCAGGCCACTGGGTGGAGGCTTGTCCAGTATGCACAACACGATGACCGACGAGGAAAAAATGTTGAAAATAAAAGACCTGCGGGTTCATTTTCCGGTTCGGGGCGGAGTTTTTCGTCGAGCAGTGGGTGCCTGTAAGGCAGTGGATGGAGTAAGCTTGAGCCTAGAAAAAGGCCAGACCCTTGGCTTGGTTGGAGAATCAGGCTGTGGAAAGTCAACATTGGCAAAAGCGGTGGTTAAACTGGTTGAGCCCACCAGTGGTTCGATCAGATTTAAAAATAAGGAGGTTTCCGAAAGCGAAGATGAAATTAATTTTCGAAAATCTGTTCAAATGGTTTTCCAAGATCCTGCGGAATCTTTAAATTCCCGAATGACTGTTGGGTCCATTATTGGTGAACCATTAGAAGTTCATAAAATCGGAGATAAAAGCGAGAGGCTTGGGCGGGTCGAACAATTACTCGAACAGGTGGGTTTATCTAAAAGTGCTGCTAAGCGTTATCCTTTTGAATTTTCCGGTGGGCAGAGGCAAAGGATAGGCATTGCCCGTGCCTTGGCATTAAAGCCCGAACTTTTGGTGCTGGATGAGCCAGTCTCTGCACTCGATGTCTCGGTGCAAAGCCAAGTTTTAAACTTGCTCATGGATTTACAGACTGAACTCCAGTTGACTTATCTTTTAATCGCCCATGACCTAGCAGTGGTTAAGCATGTATCGGATATGATTGCGGTTATGTATCTTGGCAAAATTATCGAATTGGGACCTGCTGAGGAATTATATTCGAACCCGGTTCATGCATACACCAAGGCCTTAATTTCTGCTATTCCTATCCCGGACCCAACCGTGAAAAGAAAAAAAGTCGTAATCCCCGGAGAAGTTCCCTCTCCAATTAATCCGCCCCGAGGTTGTGCTTTCGGGCACCGTGTTGGCGCAAATCGTTACAAAGAAAGTATCGGTAAAAATATTATTATGCGCAAAGTTGGTCATGATCATTGGGTATTTAGCTGTCCCTGTTGCACTTAAAAATTTTTAACCCCCGAAGGTTTTCCTTTTAAAATATAAAAAGCTTGCGAGAAATTCTTGCAGTCTCTTTTATGCAGTTTTTCTTAATATTCTTACTATGCCCCTGAGAAGTTCTTTAGCTAAAAAGTTTTTTTCGGCACCCATTATCATTTTTCTGTTTGGTGTCATTTTTCCTTTTATTGTATCTTTTGGACAAAACCCTTCTGATATGCCACTTAGGCAGGTTATTACAGAAGCACAGGCGATGATTGGTCAGGGGGATTTTGCAGGTGCATCTCCATTGCTTGATGAATTGGAATTAAGGTTTGAAGATGAAAAAGATCCAGAGGTAGAAAAAATTCTTCAACAATTTGGTTTTGTCCGTGGTGTTGGTTACCTACAGAGCTTTGGCAAAACAGGAAATAAAGATTTTCTCAGTAAAGCGTCGGGTGCATTTGGATTTTTTGCAGAAAAATTTCCAAATGACTCCAAAGCGGTTATGGCATTGCAAAAAAGAACGGATTGTTTGCGGGCACTTCATGAATGGAAGGAAGCGGCACGTGTTATCGAACTTCTACTGGACAATAGTAAACCTTATCGGAAACAAATTCTTAAACGATCAGAATTAATGAATTTATATTTTGGTCGGGCTCAATGCTACCACATTGAGCAGGATTGGGCTAAAGGAGAACCGTCCTTTAGGGAACTACTCAAATATGCCGATTTAGCAAAGGATGAGGATCGCTCGGCATACGCAGTCTCGTGTTTAACTGAAATGTTTGTCCAGACAAAACGAATTGATGAAGTTTTTCCATTATTACCCAGGCTTTCTGGTGATACTCCAGCTCGTTATGACCTTAGACTGAATGTCAACCTCATGCAGGGGGCTGCTCAACTTAAAGACCTTGAGCGTCATGTGGAAGCGTCTCTTTTTTATGCATTAACGATGACTACTGAGGAAATTGTTGCTTTTTACACAGAAAGGCAAAAGCAGCTACAAACTCAGCTTTCACAATATGAGCAGCTAATAGCTTTGCAAGGGAACATCATGCCTAAGAGGAGATTAGGGATTTTGAAAGAAAAATCCAATACTATTGCTATGAAGCTAACCAGCGCAAAAGGACAATTGAAATTAGCGCAGGATACACCCCCATTCACCACAGTTTTACGATGGAGAAAGTCGGATAATTTTCAAGTAACAAAGCGAGATTGGGAATCATTTTGGGGATTTTATTGGCTATACAAAGATTTTCCAAAGCATGAAAGTGTAGAGAATTTTATTTATGCGGCATTCGCTTCTGCAAATACTGTAAAACATCGAGAGAAATCTATTGAATTGGGTGAAGAGTATTTGAAAAAAAAGGAATGGAAAAAATTTAGAGCAGATGTAACATTCATTATGGCGAATGCATACAGACAGGAAGCAGAAAATCTGCAAAAAATTGCAGTCAGTCTTCAATCGGCAATGGGGACTGCTGAGAGAGATCAGGCAGAGAAGTCAAAAATTAAATCTGCTGAATACTACACCCGATTTTTCGCACTCTGCGATGACTTTATCGAGGTTATGCCTGAACATAAATACGCCAAAGATTTTGTTGGCATGATGGGATCAGTATTTTTTAAACGAAGAAAATTTGACGGGTTGTTAGAAAAATTTGCTGGATTTGAAAATGGAATCATGAATCGCTCAAAAGGATATGTAAATCGTAGTGAATTTAATAATAGTCCAGCAATGCCGACCGCTCACTACATGAGCGGGCTAGCTCTTCTTGCTTCAGGTAAATTTGAAGAGGCTAAACCTTTACTCGGTGCTGTAGTTGGTGTGAATGTTGAAGGATTACCATTAGGAGGCGATCCTTACGGCGAAGAGGATGAAAATGGAGCAGAATAGATGAGTAATCTTACTAAAATTCTTTATTCTATTTTTCTTCCCCTTTCACTGTTGTTTTATTCTTGTGGAGGCGGGGACGAGGAGGTTGTCGAACCTACTTCAAATGTAGAGGAAGAAAAGATCCCCGTCAAAGAACCCGTTGCAGAGAATGTCGTCGATGTGGAACCTGAACCGGTAGTTTTACCAAATCCAAATGGAGTTTACTTGCCAAACGGAGAAGAGAAGAATGGAAAACTCGTCTATGCTAACGGAGAAGGTTTTTTCATGTGGTTTAATGGTTCAACTTGGAAGATATCAGATAAATCAGGGGGTGGGAAAACAATTTCATCAGGCAAAGAATCTATAAATGATAAATGGAGTGGCGGTGGAAAAGCCCGTCATTTTCCTGATGAGGAATTCGCTAAGGATGCACTTTTCCGATTAGCAGTTGCATATCAAGGATCAACTGATAATCCAAACGCGATTCGTCTTTTTGAGCAGTTTGTTAAAGATTTCCCTGAAGATAAAATGGTTGCTGAAGCATATTTAAGCTTAGGAGATCTGGCCATCAGTGATGTGAAATCAGACGAACAACCTACTTTTGCCCAGATTCAAAGTGCTCAATCAAGTTATAATTTAGTTCGAGAGAAGTCCCAACAAATAAAGCTTATTACCGACTCTACATTTAACGAAGGCGGACTTATTGAAAGGGTAGCAGAAAATCCTGAAGGAGTAGTGGAGCATTATTTAACATTCGATAAAAATAAGGATGAAGTTTTGCAGTCAACCGAGTATTCATTGATCGGTCTTAACTCTAATAAGACATTTGCGGACTTTGATTTGAACGACGACAAGGCAATAGATTTTGGTGAACTTTATGATGTAGCTTCATATGTTTACTACACCAATATGGAAAAGCTATACACTGAATATTCAGAAAAAAATAGTGAGGTTTCCGGTGCAAGAATATCAGAAGCAACTGAAAAAATTGGATTTGCAAATGAAATGCTCGGTCGCCCTTCGAAAATGCTAAATCTTTACTTCAATGATATCGAAAAATTTGGAAATGATCCTAGTAATGTTGGGGTGGATGGTATTCTAAAGAAATACACTGAAAAGTACGACGAATACGATAAGTTATATGGCAGGACTTTAGATTTGCTGGAAAAACTACAAGCACCCGGACAAACCATTTCTTTTACATATCGTGATCGTAAGGGAATTGAGGAAACAATAACGGGTACGATTGAGGATATTATTGGTGATCGAAAAAAGCTCCTTCCATTTCTTTCCTCATCATACAAGGGAATGGATCAGGATATTTACAGTGAGGTTGTAAAATCAAGAGGTGCCATATTCTCCAACCCTCAACACATGGCGAAATTTAAGGGCTACCTTAAGAAATATAAGGAATTCTCGAAGGGATTTCCCTCTGATTTGTCACCTGCTGTAGCATTTGCAAAATTATTAAATGAAGCAAAAAGCTCTGGAAATAAACCATTGGAACTTCGTATGCGCTCCATGCTTGATCGGGTGGGCTCGACGGCTGGGGGGAGTTATAATCCTCAAAAAAGTGACTTTCCTGCTGCGAGTCCAGGTGTTTTAGTCTGGATGGCGGAGAAATTACTTGAACAAAATTCAGTACAAGATGCTGTCTCCGCGATGGAACGCCTTGTGAATGTATACGGAGATACTGGCGGGGAATTTCTTTTTGATGCTAATTATCTTCTCGGACAGGCAAAACAAAAAGAAAGAGATTTCCGAATTGCAGCTTCTCATTATGAATCTGCCCTTGCAAATTCATCTTGGCATGATGACGCACATGACGCGAGGATCCGGTTGGGTGAGTCATTATTTGAAGTTGGTCAGAGCACAAAAGATTCAAGTTTGTTTGACCGAGCAGTGTCTTCTTTCGAAGAAGTAAGGAGTGATTCTGATACGAGTCTAGACCAAAGAGCCCAGTCTTCCTACATGATGGGAGAATGCAAACGTGCAACTCGTGATTATGCGGGTGCCGCTTACTATTACCTAGATACTACGCTTAATTTTCCGAGTGCAACCAAGTGGGCTTCAAAATCTTTTGAACAAGCTATTCGCTGTTACGAGCAGAGTGGACAATCGGATCAGATAACCAAGGTTGAAAAACAATATGTTGCTTGGCAGAGAAAGTTTTTGAAATGAATAATTACTTTTTACTCTTTACTAGTTTAATCTGCTTCTTTGTTTCTCATCTATCCTTGTTATCACAGGCCAACCAGGATTATTTTAAGATTCATGCAGGTGCTTTACCGGTTAAAATCGTAGTTGGAAACACCGCAAAATCGGGAAGTTTGTTGGGAGTTGATGGTCAGAAAGGAATCATTTATGCCCAAATGGAAGGTGCGGGGAGAATGCAACTAGAACTTCGTGGTCTGAAAAAGCAAAATATAAGGGGTTTCACTTTTGTTTGGCCTCAGGATGCAATGAAAACCCTTAAACTGTATTCAAATGAGCAGTACAATAAAGAGCTTTTACCTTCACTTCGCCCTCTGATGTACAAAACATTGCTCTTCTTGGATATTCCGCAGCAATATTTTGATATTCACGACAACTGTTTGATTTTTGTTAAGGCACTTATTGCCATGGAACAATACAACGAAGCCTTTTATCTTCTTTCTAGGCTAAATCTAAATAAATTGGACAGCTACGGATACAGAGATTTCTCTGAAGCATCCCTGGAGTTGGCAAGCAAGATGATTCGGGCAAATTCAAAATTGGCGAAAGTAGCCCGTGCTCTTCTTCAAAGGGTCACGATTCGGAATAATAGTGCAGATCATGAATCTTATTTAAAATTAGCTGATTCTTTACGCAGCCAGGGTTTATATAATGAAGCCATATCTGAGTATGCTAGGCTAGGTCCCATTGTGCAAAAGTCTCCGGGTAGCCCATATGCAAAGATTATCGAAATTTGGCCGGTCTATTGTTATATTAAATTGTATGAGACATATGCAAAAGCCGCTCTAACAGATGCTCGGTACAAAGGTCCTGCGGGAAAGATATTTAATACGGCCATGCAGATGGCTAAAAAACTTGATGAGAGACCCCCTGCTAGACTCACCAATGAATATTCCCTTTATAAATTAATTCGTGCTCTATTACGGGTTCAATATGCTCGACAATACGAGCAAGGTGGTAATGAGATAAAGGCAGCTGAATTTTATCGTCAATCTGTTCTTGAAGTTACGGAAGGAATTGTTAGTGCAAGAGTAGGGTTGGATTGGCTTCCGGAGTCATTACTTATGGCTGGGGGTGCTTATGAAAAATTAAATTTAAATGAAGCTGCTGCAAATGTTTACAAGCAAGTTTCTATTTTCTACAAAGGTTCAAAATGGGCTGTAGAAAGTAAAAAGCGTTTGGATGCTCTTCCGGCATCTTAAAAATCCTGCACTTGACCCTTCCATTCTTAAAAGTAATCTTAATTATTAATCTATTAAAAATATGAAATTAGGCCTCACACGTAAATTCAGCATATTGGGAATATTCTTTACCTGCATATCTCCAAGCTTTTTCGCAAACGTTGTTCATGCTCAACAAAAAGGTTTTGGTTCCGCACTTGTGGACAATCTTGGTCCATTTCTTGTACCCTTTATTATATTAATTTTGGCTGGTTTTACACTGATTATTTATAATGGAATTGCGATTCGCAAGAAAGCATTTGTAAAAGATGATGTAGTTCAGCCTATCATGCAGGAATTGCAAAACCTCAATGTGGAAGGTGCCATGGCACTCTGTGAACAATACAAACTACCCGTTACTTCAGTTCTGAAAGGAGGCCTTGCTAGGATTCAAGACGATGAGCTTGATATTGAATCAATTGAAAAGGGGTTGGAGGAAACATCAGGGCTTGAACTTGCTAAGCCATTTACTTGGATTAATCTTCTTAACACTGTGGGGTCAATTGCACCTATGGTTGGACTATTGGGAACAGTTACAGGTATGATTGGTGCATTTCAAGTTTTACAAAGCTCCGGTATGGGTGGAGAGTCTAGTCAGAAGATGGCTGGAAACATTGGTAGTGCCTTGTGGACAACTGCTGCCGGTCTAGTGGTTGCTATACCAACCCTCATATCATATTTTATTTATAAAACTAAGTTTGGTACTATTGTAGCAGAGGTTAATCGTGTAGCTGGAGAAATGGTTTTTACTCTTGTACGTGCCGCGAGAGGAGGATTTTCCGAAGGTGGTGAAGAAGCTGCTGAGCAATATTATGAAGAAGCACCAGCGGAAGGATTGCCTGCCCCCAATGCTCCTCCTATGCCGCCTGCTTGATTATTTTTTGGTCCTCCAACTATAGATGAGCAAATACAAACCGCCTGAGTCGAATGACTCTCCAGATTTGACACCGATGATTGACGTGGTGTTTCTTCTGATTGTTTTTTTTATGGTGGTAGCTCAACGAATGTCTGAGCAATACATTGAGCTTTCTGCTTTACCGGTTGCTGGTAATTCTAGTGTGAAGGAACAACCACCTCCAAGAACAATTATCAGTATTGATGACACCCCAGTTGGTCAGAAATATTACTGGGGTGAACAGGAGATTGACATGGATGCCATCGGGACTGCTGTTAAAAGAAATCCTGAATGGAAGGTCTTTTTACGAGTCCATCCAAAAGTTACGCATGCTGTTGTTCAGGACGTAATGAAAGTTATCGGAAACGCTGGACAAGCCGATATTATTTTTGGTACTTGGCAGGTAGGGACATAATTTCATGGAAGCATTAAAGAAAATACTAGGAGATGAGGATGAGGTAGATCTTACCCCCATGATTGATGTCACTTTTCTCCTCTTAATTTATTTTATGGTGACTACAATGCTTAAACAGCCAGAAGCTGAATTATCAATCCAACTTCCAGGTAAACCTCAAAGTAGTGATGTTACCCCCATGGACATGCTTAAAGTACGTGTAGGAGATCAAGGAGAAGTTTATTTGAATGGTTCAGAAATTGAAGATGGATTTGATTTTGAAATGCCCGACTTGGTTGCAAATTTAAAAGTGCAAAAAGGAATGCGAGATCAATTAATAAATTCAGGTGCCAAGACGAAGGCAGAAGCGGAATTAAAAGTACAGATCGAATCTTCCGGTATCGCTGAGCACCAATCTGCAGTGAGTGTTTTGAACGCTTGTTCAGAAGCAGGTGTAAATAAAGTCACATTTTCATTCTAACCATTACCTAGGATGAGTCCTGTTGTGTGTAAATTTCTCCATACTCGTATGAGGGTAAGTGATCTTGAAAAGTCGGTTAAATTTTACCAAAATGTGTTTGGTCTTGAAGTTACAAAGAGACATGAATCTCCTCGTGGTTCTAAATTAGTTTTTTTATCCGTTCCAAATAGTGATGAAGAAATTGAACTTACTTATTTCCCAAGTTCCGGACCGGTCGTTGTTCAGGAAGATCTGATGCACCTCGCTTTTGAAGTAGAAAATATGGATACATTTGACAACCATATACAATCAATTGGAATTCCATTTAGCGATGGTCCTACTAAAAGCTCATCCGGGTCGATTTTTGCTTTTGTTGATGCTCCAGATGGTTATGAAATTGAAATTATTGAAAGACCCAAGAACTAAATATTTTAAAGCATTCTTGTTTTCATTTTATAGTTCTAATTTGTAAATATTTTAGTTTTGATTGGTTCTTAGTTGTCGTATCGACTCATATATTCAAAGGTGTTTCTTATGAGATACGCACTATGTTTATTACCGCTTTTTTCTTTCCTTTCGTGTTTGCCGGAAAAAAGTTTCTTACCAAATTTAAATAAGAATGAGTTATGGTTGTTTAATGGTTCCAGTCTTGATCATTGGCAACAAACTGATTTTGCCGGTAAAGGACAGGTAGAAATTGACGAAAACGGTAGTCTAGTTCTAGAAATGGGGGCAGAACTTTCAGGAGTTCATTGGACAGGCCAAGCTTTACCTGTTCAAAACTACGAAATTCACCTTAAAGCTAAAAGAACAATGGGAAGCGATTTCTTTTGTGGTTTAACTTTTCCGTTTAAGGAATCTCATGCAACCTTGATTTTAGGAGGTTGGGGTGGTTCTTTAATTGGTATATCGAGTATTGATGATTTTGATGCCTCCGAAAATGAAACTGGTGATGCCTATATTTTCGAAGATAATCAATGGTATGATATACGCCTTCGTGTAACTGATAGTGAGATTTCCGTATGGATTGATGATGAGCAGGTTATTGACTGTGAGGTCGAAGGTAGAAAAGTAGCGATGCGTTTTGGCGAGATTGAGATGTCCGTGCCTTTAGGTATATGTACCTATGCGACCACAGGAGTTATTCGGGAAGTCCTTTTAAAAAGAATTTAACAATATGCCGTATTCTGTGTTAATTTTCATTATTTTCGTCAGATTCTCTTAGTCTCAACTGACCGCATGCTGCGTCAATATCATGTCCCTTTTCCATTCTAAGTGTAACACGCGGAGCATTTTCTCTTTCTACCTGATCTCGAAAAGCATTGATTTGCGGTAGTTCTGGTCTTTCCCAATTAAGCCCATCGACTTTATTATATGGTATCAGGTTAACTTTAGCATTTAATCGGCGTGCATGTTTTGCTAGTAAGCTTGCCTGTGATAAATCGTCATTAATTCCTTTTATAAGGATATACTCAAGTGTGATCATTTTCTTTCGTTCTTCAATAAATTTTTCACATGCTCCGAGCAATTCATCCATTGGATATCGTTTGTTTATTGGCATAATTTTTTCTCTTGTATGATCATTACCTCCATGCAGAGAGATAGCTAACCTTATTTGAGCAGGGTATTTTGCCAATTCCAATATCTTGGGTACTAATCCACTGGTAGACAGTGTGATATGTCGAGCTCCTATTCCAAGACCTTTCGGGGATAAAATAATATCTAATGCGGGGATGAGAGACGGTAAATTAGCAAGAGGTTCACCCATACCCATAAACACAAGATTATCTATTCTTCTTTCGGCTTTAGTGCGTGCTAGGATAACTTGCCCTATAATTTCCCCAGTAGTTAAATTCCTTTTCAATCCGTTTAATCCACTTGCACAAAACTTACATCCAAGGGCACATCCAACTTGTGTGGATACACAAAGAGTCAACCTCGATGCTCTTACGCCTTTAGTCCCCTGTGTAGCGGGAATCAGAACACTTTCAATAAATTGTTGATCCTTTAATTTCCAAAGAAATTTTTGCGTTGTATCTTTAGAACCCTGTTCTCTTGCAACATCCATTGGGGATAAGCCCCAATTATTTTCAAGGTCTTTTCGTAATCCAAGTGGAAGATTACTCATATTTTCAAAATCAAGAATCCCCTTTTCAAAGATCCACTCTCTTATTTGCTCAATTCGGTAAGAGGGAAGGCCTTTAAAATTCCAATTTTCGTACGGTTCGTCTAGTAGCAGTGGTTTATTTCTGTTCATTAAAAAATAGTATTCGAGATTATTACTTCCATACCATTATGGCAATGGGCAAGAGGATCTATTCTATTTTAATCCAACAAATTGTAAGGAAGCCAATTAAAATAATTACCTAAAAACTCAGAAAACTTAGCTACTTATTCTCCTAGTAAAGTCATATAGTTATAATTTAATTCGCTTCTGGCGAAAAAGGGTTATGCAATTACTTGGTGTATAGGATCTGCACCTTCAACTCCTACTAAGCTCTTGTCTAAACCACCATGAAAATAAGAAAGATTATTAGGGTCTAATCCCAGCTGGTTTAATATGGTAGCATGTAATCTACGAACATGAAATCGGTCGGTTACTGCCTCGCTTCCCAGTTCATCGGTCTCCCCCACACTTACACCACCCTTAATACCTCCTCCAGCCATCCACATGGTGAACCCCCAAGAGTTGTGATCGCGTCCGGTTCCTTCTTTATATTCTGCCGTGGGTTGCCTTCCAAATTCTCCGCCCCATACCACAAGAGTTTCATCAAGGAGTCCGCGTTGTTTTAAGTCTTTGAGTAAACCTGCAATCGGTTTATCTGTATTTCCGGCATGGTAGGAATGGTTTTTTACCAAGTCGCCGTGTGCATCCCAATTATTATCGTTGTGATGTCCACCGGAATAAATCTGAATGAACCGTACTCCGCGCTCAACCAGTCTGCGGGCAAGTAAGCACTTGCGACCAAAGTCCTCAGTGTTGGAACCGTCCATACCATATAAATCTTTAATATGGCCGGGCTCCTTGTCTACATCGACTGCCTCCGGTGCGGAAGCCTGCATCTTATATGCAAGTTCGTATGATGCTACACGTGCGGCTAAATTTGTGTTGTCGTATCGTTCGGAAAGATGGCCCTCATTCATTGTTCGCAGGTGGTCAAGCATGGTACGCTGTTGCGAACGAGGTATGCCGTGTGAGTTCTCTAGGTCAAGAATTGGTGAGCCTTGTGAGCGCAGTACTGTTCCTTGATAACTTGCTGGCATGTACCCACTCGACCAGTTCTTGGCACCACTTATCGGCCCACCTGTTTTATCGAGCATAACAACATAGCCAGGCAGGTTTTCATTCACACTACCCAGACCGTAGTTTACCCAAGACCCCAAGGAAGGGTGGCCAGAAAGAAGGTTACCTGCATTCATCATTAGCATAGCTGAACCATGAATTGGTGACTCTGCTTTCATTGAATGTAGAAAAGCGATGTCATCAACACAGGAGCCGACATGTGGAAAAAGATCAGAAACATATTTTCCACAATCTCCATAGGGTTTGAATTTCCATTTTGGTCCAACCACCCTACTTTCATTACGTTTACCACCACGACCGAAGGTTTTAACTTTTATGGTTTTACCATCGAGAGGGTAAAGGTTGGGCTTATAATCAAAGGTATCCACCTGACTTGGACCACCGTACATAAATAGAAAGATCACTGACTTAGCTTTACCCGGTAGGTGAGGGTTTTTCGGAGCTAAAGGATTTACAAAATCTGCACTTGTTCTCGCCATTGCTTTGTTCGAAAAAAATCCGTCTTGTGCTAGCATGCCAGTCAAACCTAAGGAAGCAAAACCTCCGCCTATGTCTTTTAGGAATTCTCTTCTGTGGGTACGGTTACAAAATGTGTTTTCTGGTTTTTCGTTCATAATTAATCGAGGTATACAAATTCATTCAGGTTTAAAGCTAACAGGGCGAAGCGATCGAGTGCTTCCTCTTGCGAAAGACTAAACCTATTCTTCATACTTTTCATCATCTCCACGCCGGCATTAATTTCATTTTTTTGAGGACTGCGGGAAAAAACAAGTTTTAACGCGTGCTTAACTTGCTTGACCGGTTCTTCTCCTGCCTCTTTTCGCAGTCGATTTGCAAATGACTTCGCAGAGTCATTCATAAATTTACCGTTCAGCATATTCAGAGCCTGAGTAGGAACCGTGGTGTTAAACCGAACCGGGCAAGTGGAGTCGGTATCTGCCATATCGTGGTTAATCAGCAAAGGCATTTGCATAGAACGCATGACCTTAACATAGACGCTCCTACGGTTGGCTTGTTCGGGAGTGGATTTACCCCAGCCTTTTCCTTTCACTGAAGAGCCTGCAAGCACAATGTCGGGTACTGGAGGCGTCACGCTTTGTCCTCCCATTTCTAGATTAATGGTTCCGCAGGCGTTTAAGACCGAGTCTCTTACTTCCTCCGAGGTCAGCCTTCTCATATCGTAGCGCCAAAGTTTTTGGTTTAATGGATCCTGTGCAAGGGCTTGGTCATTGGGCATGGATGATCTTTTGTAAGCATCGGAGTTCATGATTAACCTGTGCATTTCTTTTATATTCCACCCGGATTCCATGAATTGAATAGCCAACCAATTGAGTAGACTAAGATGTGTCGGAGGTGTCCCTTGGAATCCAAAATCACTTGAGCTCTCAACAATTCCCCTGCCAAAATGGTATTGCCAAATTCGGTTCACCATCACCCGGGCAGAAATCGGATTATCTTTGGATCCAATCCACTTGGCCAAGGCCGTTCTTCTCCCTGATGATTTTACAAGCTTTTGAATGACTGGCTTCGGAGGGCTTAGTACTTTTGGAAAAGCTGGAAAAACTTCCTCCCCTTCGAGAGTAGGATTTCCCCGGCGAAGGACTTTCGTTACCCGCTCCCCATGCTCTCCGACAGCAAGCACTTTATAATAGTCGGATTTTGGCTTCTGGGTGAAATGCCTTTCAAGGTCACGAATTCTCGCTTTATACTGTTTATGTGGTCCATCCCCCATCAACTTGTTACCGTGCTTGCGTATGAGTCCGACAAGATCGACTGCTTCCTCAAAGCATTCGAGTCCTAAATCGATGTATTGTCCTCCTGTGGTCTGACGGCAGTGAACAGCAATGACATTCTTTCCGGTTTGAAGTACATCGGCACTTTCGCGGGTGATGTCATGTGTTTGATATCTAGATACATGACCGGCTTTTTGGAAAACAAGCTTTCCATTAAGATAAACTTTTACATCTTCATCGTGATGTAGAGTCATGCGTAAGGTTTTAGGTATAGCTGCTAGTCGAAAGTTGGTTCTCAACCATAAATCTTTACTCTTCCAAACCGTACGAACATGCGAGCCCGGTGTTCCTTTGGTACCGAAACCACTAAGACCGCTTTTCCAGTCCTGATCATTATAACCAACCTCAATCCATTCGGCTGGAGGGAGTCTTTCTAAATAATTCCATTGGGTACCTTTACCGGTTCCGTTTTGTAGTAAAATGACTGGTTTGGCCCGTATTTTTTCTGTCTTATGAACAGACTCATCGCTTTCGTATTTGGTGAGGAATTTCTCTTCAAAATCAACGATGTGTCTTTGTAGATCGTTCTTTCGCCCTGTCCATCTTTCGATTTCTTTTTGGTAAGTTATGTTTCCACTGGAATCTTTTACTTCAATCAGATTGGAGTCACCCCTACCATGAGGTGTAATATTCGCAAAAAAGGACAGCATCGAATAATAGTCTTTGGTTGGGATCGGATCAATTTTGTGGTCGTGACAACGGGCACATCCAACCGTCATGCCGAGAAAGACTTCTGTAGTTGTGCGTACAATATCGTCTAGGTAATCATAGCGGGCGAGCACCCGATCAGCGGGTTCATCATCCCATATACCCAACCTGTGGAATCCGGTAGCGGTTATTGCTGCGGCACTTGGGTTTTCAATTTCATCACCGGCAAGTTGTTCGAGAATGAACTGGTCATAGGGTGTGTTTTGATTAAAGGCATTGATTACATAATCCCGGTATCGCCATGCCTGCGGTTTATCTCCGTCCCTCTCATATCCATTGGTCTCGGCATAGCGAACAAGATCAAGCCAATGCCTGCCCCATTTTTCGCCATAATGTGGGGATTTGAGGAGTTGGTTGACCAGTTGATTAAATTTAGTTGGTTCTTTATTGGAAACATAAGCGTCCACTTCCTTGGGAGTAGGGGGAAGTCCGATCAAATCATAATACATCCTCCTGATTAAGGTATGGTCCTCAGCAGGTGGATTGGCTGGCAAATTTTGTTCAGCAAGTTTAGCATGGATGAACCGATCGATCGGGTTGATATGATCGGGTAAATCCGGAATAATTGGAAGGGTAGGTTTCTTATATGCCCAATGAGATTTGGTTACTTCATTAACCTCGGTGGTACTCGCATGCCCATGCGAGACCTTTGGTTCAATCTCATCTTCCTTGGGGAAGGGGAGCCCCATTTCAATCCACTTTCCCAGTGCATCGATTTTATTCTGAGGTAATTTCCCAATCGGGGGCATCTGATGGTCCTCATCCTTATAGGATACCATTTGAAGCATTAGGCTGGCGGAAGGATTGTCCAAGTCCACAGACGGTCCAACTTCGCCTCCCTTCAATACGCCTTCTCTTGTGGTAAGAACCAATTCTGCCCGGACTTTATCTGCACCGTGGCATTTCCAGCAGTTATCTTCCAGGAGTGGTTTTATTTCGTCTTTCCAGAATGCCGCACCATCCTTTGCAATGAGGTTTTGTGTAAGCAGGCAGACGGAAAGAATGGTGAAGATGCCAGCTAGAAATTTAGAATAGTATCTAACAAAGGATTTAGTCATCAAAGTTTAATTTATGCTTATATTTGTGCTGGGCAACATGGTCTTAGGCCACGGCTAAAGAAAGATAACCGAGGTTGGTGGAAATTTCATCAGCGGCTTGCTTGATTAAGCGGCCTGTATGTTCGATATTTTGTTTATCCATACGTCCTGAAGGAGCGACCAACCAAATGGCCCCTGCAATACTATTTTTTTTGTTCCTTACCACGGCTCCAATACAGATTTGCCCTTCCATCTCTTCTTCCCTATCCACTGCATAGCCAAGTTGGCGCACTTGGATAAGTTCTTTATGTAATTTTGTAT
>Ga0206682_10002789_pt1 | contig 15527 bp, 3 predicted proteins | sample M240m12015metaG_FD_155444 | JGI IMG/M metagenome (GOLD analysis project Ga0206682, IMG submission 155444) | Ammonia-oxidizing marine archaeal communities from Monterey Bay, California, United States - M2 40m 12015 | ecosystem: Environmental > Aquatic > Marine > Intertidal zone | place: USA... | reverse complement strand
CTTTGCAGTGACTACAACAGCAACCGCAGGTTTGGAACTTTTCGGATTCTTAACACACACTCCGGCCAGTGGAGGCGGTGGAGGATTTAACCCCGACCCCGGTGAAGGCGAACCCGACCCCGGTGAAGGCGAACCCGACCCCGGTGAGTTCGTCCCCGGTGAACCCGAACCCGGTGAAGGCGAACCCGGTGAAGGCGAAGACCCGCCGAAAGGTGGGGGCGGTGGTTTTTTCACCCCCGAATCAAATGCCGCTACACCCACAGCCCCTCCGGGTTTCATAGTTCACGAAGTGATGATTTATGCTGGAATACACAGTAGCAGTTATGTTGATGTGCGGCAATATGTTGAAGACAAATGGGGGATTTGAATATGCCCGATTTACAACCAAACCCAAGTCTTGGAGTCGGCGAAGAAGTCGTTGGCACATTGAATAAGCCGACAAACGACTTAGGCGGTTGTTCGGGTGTCACCTCATACAACCGTGTCAAAGGGCACTTTTTCCTTGCGAGTTTGCCCGAACCACAGGCCGAAAGCATAACAAGAACTGTTCAAGGGCTGGCTGATCGCTTTGAAACAACCCACGAAGATCCGTCGGTCGCATCAGCAGTTTCTATGAATGCCAATGTCCAAATTACTGAAACGGTATATCAAGGAGAAGCGTTGGCAGTGGTTGACAGTAGCACGATTGCTACACTCACCCAAACAGCAAGTCCGAACCATAAGCAATCGGCTATCATGGTGCAAGGCGGCTACGGCTACAACAACAATTTGGCTCACGCTTCTTCAACAGCCGACTCAATTATTGCTATCGGTGTTGACGACATTCGCCCGTTTGCGTTGAAGGGACTTGACACCGAACACACTGCACTGTTTGACACAAACAACCCAACAAAACCGACCAACCAAGAATATGTGCGCCATTTGACGCCCGAAAAAGAATCAAGAGTCGCTTCAATCACTTTGCCATCCTCTCTCACTTCACATGGTTTGCCAGCAACAGTGTTGGTTCACTACAAGGCTATTGATTTGACAGGCGAAGTCGTTGCGGCATGGAAAGGTGAATCAGTTTATCAAAACGCTGTGGCGAACCTTGAAAATACCCACAACGATCTGAAAGCCATACAGGGTATGGTGAAGAAAGGGTGGCTTGTTGTTGAAAAAACCGTTCCCGAATCCAATACTATTTATCCCGACAAATCACTCCCTAATGCCGCACCCACATTCCGCACTCTTGCCAATTGGTTGAAGGAACCATTCACTGCGGCTCAAAAGGCGAGTGGTGCCCAAACCACATGGGCGACCTTGACTGTTAAGGCTCCCGGTGGAATCGTTTCTTTGCCAGCAGGAGGGGTGAGCCGGACACTCCAAGACCATTCAATGCGAGTGAACCCTACGGGCGGTATGACACAATCCCCGTTTATCAATCTTGAAAATTGCGCCCACACTATTGTTCAAAAAAGTGTATTGACGGCACCGGGAATCGTAAAAAGTATTGATAACGGCTATGGCATCCCCATCGCACAGCACGGGACACGGAGTCCTGTGTCAAAGAGCGAGGCTGTGTATCACACCTTTTCCGTGATGGCCGGTGGAACAGCCGATAAAACGAGTATCACCACCCTCGCAGGTCTTGGGGTCACTGGCTCATCAGCGACATTTGAGCAGTATGAAATCATAGATAACAAGACCGAAAACGATAGACAAATGCTTCTCGTCCACCCTAAAAATAAGAACAGAACAGGGGTATTGGGGCAAATTGGTTTGAGTGGCGACATTGAAAGACACACATGCAAAATTGAACTCGTTTCTATGCGTGGTCGTGTGGAAGAAATTGCACCAAATAGCGACAGTGATGGAGGGGGCGGAGTCGTCATTCGTGGTCGCTCTCAATTGATGGATATTTCAGATCGTGTTGCTGAAAGAGATTTCAGCCTTGCCGAAGGTTTCGCTTTGAAGGAGATTGGCGACCTCGGCTCTCCTACGGTCAGCCTCACTATGGGTGGACTGGGGCAGGGTGGAATTGACATCGCTCCAACCCGAACAGAACACTCGTTCTTGCCAGTATGGAAAGACAAGGTTATTGGCTCAAATAACCCGTCTGTTCGGAATGATCGCCAAACCTCCACCTATTATGCCTCAACCCGTGCGTTGGTTGAACTCCCATTATTCCCATCAATGTTTTATGATGTTGAACAAAGGCTCGCTGACAGCAAAAGCAAGCGTAGCCCTTTGCCCTCATCTAAGACCACCGAACTGGTGATTGACGCTACAATGACAGCAAAAAATCGCCCCCAAATGAAGGATTATGAAAGCCGGAACGCCATTGATTGGGGGATGAAGAATGTCGTTTCATCATTGAAGGTTAATGACGCCGACTTGGTGTCGGGGCGCACATGGATCCGAGCCATGCGTGAGAGTTCAGCAACATTCACCCGACCCGACGATGCTGACGACGACAAGGCGTGCGTTTTAGGTGGAAGTTCAAGCAACGGCACATTTTCACATTCGGGTTCATACATTTCAGTGGATAGTGTGTTGCCGTTCATATTGAATGAAGAAGGGGGTTTCACCGGGACTTCAACCAACAACGCTTCATCCACATACGACACTGGGACAGCGGGACATGCTTTCTCCAATATGGGGTTTGTAGTCACCGTTGGTGAAGGTATTGTCAGTGAAAGGGGCATACGATTTCATATTCATAGGTCGCAATTGATAAACGGTGAACACCGTCTGTATTTTGACGCATACCACCACTTTGACGATAACGGGTTGACTTACGCCGAACTCAAAAACATAATCACGACTGGCTTGCCAGTGACAATGGGTTGCTGGCTCACTGACGCTGGCACATACGCTGGGGTCGGGACTGTTGGGAACAATGCCACTTTCGCCGCCCTTAACGCCACAGCAAGCAGTGATAACGCTACAATGGCACAGAACTTCATTGGGCCACTGGAAAAGACATTTGCACTTGGGCGAACCACCACAAACGGTGTGGTCGTGCGTAGTGGAATACAAATTGACCCCAGCGATTCAAGCGGTGCGACAATTCTTATTCACGACGGCCCGACAATGGAGGGCTTCACCTTCGATCCCGGCAATTACTTGTATGGTGCTGATAACATGCCTCTTGTTCCGCCTGTGGAGTGCCATTCCGGTCACTTATCGTTGAAGGGCAAGCGCAACGACAACACACTGGATTGGGTGCGTCCTATGCGCCTTAAATTGGGTGAAATTGCGAACGCTGGTTCTGTCAGCAAGTTTGAAGAAGCCGTTGGTGAACTTATTCGTCAAATCAACCAAGCAGGGCACCCGAAAGCGAAAAACGCCAACGGAGGGAGTGCATTTAATCCACCCCCACTGTTCACCACAGACGCCGGAATCTATGCTGTCACCTCAAGCGACACAGGTTCTCACATGGGGTATGTGCGGGCTTTCTTAGGACAAGAGGTTGAAAGCCGAACGGGTGAGAAGGGTCTTTCGGTCGTTATCCACAGCACAGTTCCCGGTGCTACTGGTCGCAATTTCGCAGTATGGATCGACAACAATAGCCCATACCCATACCGCCCAATCCAAGCCGTCGGTCATGGTGGGTTGGTTGCATCTAACAGTCGCTCATATCAAGCAAGTTCTTTTGCGGCACCACTGCCTTTAGGAATGGACGGCGAAACCCACATCCCAATAACGACTTTTCAAGGTGGTGTCCACGGTGCCGTCACTGACGCTGATGGAAACCTACGCCAATATGAAGGAGTGGGGCAAGAGTTCGCATTCAATACCGTTGCTTTGCCTCAATTTGAAAACGGGGATTTGATACCCGATTACGACCCCGAAGCACAATCAACCCTCATGGTTCAGCGCAAAGCACTGGACATAATTTACAGGGCAAATAGGAAAATCACTCGTCAAAACAAAGGACTTATCCTTGTTGACGACAAGCACTTGGGCGAGTTTGACGCTGTTGTTTCCGGCCCCGACAATGTTTCATCCAGCAAGGTTTCGGGTGTTGGATCCTGCATGGGGCTGTTCAATTGTCAGCCATTGGACAAGACCCTCGGAAAGAAGTGGAAAGACCTGTTCTATGACAAAAATGGAAAATTGAAGGAAGTGCCTATCAAATTGCTTAACCCCTTGCTGGACGCAAACGGCATTCTATTTTTCGGTGGAGGACACACTGGCGTCACCTTTGATGTCAGCGACGGCACAGACAACGATTATAGCGACTTTTACACCCATCATTATGCAAAGGGGCCGACTGGATATAGCGGCTTTCAAAACCTACAAGAAGTGCAAACATCGGCGGCTGTCCTTGATTTCACCAAATTGAAGAACGCTGACACAGTGAATGAAAATACATACCGTGGCCTCCATCACAGCAAATCTATTGTTGAAACGGGTGTCGTGCCAGCGGAGGGTTTGTTGGACAAAGAAACGGATGGTTGCCTTTGGTTTGTTCGGATGAATGAACCTGCTTTGCACGCTGATCATGGTGCAAGTGGAAAGGAATTGGCTCTTGATGCAATACACGGTGTGAAATTGAAGGCATTTGGCGACTTTGCGAATCAATCACTTTTGGCGGGGCCAGCAACAGGAGATCCCGAATCAAAGGGCATTGACCTTCACGGGCACACTGATGCAGGGGTCATTTCACTCCATAACATCAGCACACACGCCACCGATGCAGTGTCGCCCCGTGTGCCTTTGAAAAGCAACATGTTCGGTGCTTTTGGCTCATACGATGCCGCAAACGACGGGGCATATACATTCTCATTCTTTTTCAATTCCGGCGACGCTACGGGGGGTGCTTGGAGTGGTATTCACTACGGCAACGGCCCTGTGGTTCATGGGATTGACAGCACACGCCGTGGATTCGGTGTTTCAATCAATTCAAAGCAAGGCAATTCAAATAGCGTTATGGACTTCTCAATAACAACATTCATCCATACTGACATTGGGGGCGGCGGTGCCATCACATATTCAGTCACCAGTGATGTCCAAGCAAACCAACCAAAGAACGCTTGGTATCATGTAGTGGTGTCAAGGGCGTCGGGAGCCTCGCAACCAATAATTTACATCAACGGAATTGCAGTGAATGGGACAGGGGCGTCATTCATCAATCAAGTCAACCTTACGACAGCACCACACCTTCCTTTAGGAGTCGGTGTGGGATCTGCTTTGACTGGTGGATATTACGGCAAGGCGAAAAATATGCTGACTATTGGTGCCGGTTTGTTGCCGTGGACAGCACCTACAAATTATTATCACGGGACAAAAGCGACTCATGCAAATGCGCCTGTTTATTTCAACGGTGCCCTAAGTGAAATCGCCATGTGGAATAAGGCACTCACACCCACCGAAGTCGCAACACTCTATAATGCGAGAACAGTGTGGTGATAACATGGCGGAGGTGTTGTCCTATGCGAAGCGGGAATATCCTGCCGCTTTAACCCCCATTGGAACTGACGATGGAGTCCCTGCAAGTGGGTATTTCAGCCTCCACTTCACTTATCCCGATACGGCGTATGAAGACCCTACATCCATGACTTTTGTTAAGGACGGAGCGAACCAATTGGGAATCAATTACATGATCCGAACCCCATTGGCAGGTGATTCGCCCGGACACACCAATGTCGCAATAGGCGAGGATGCACGCAACGGGACAAACACTGTCGTCATTGACCTCAAACGAGCCGCCGAAGCACACGCCGCATCAATCGCCGCAGGGGCAGTTATGCCCGCCAAAACCTTTGATTTAGGCACAGAAGAGGCGGCACGCCTCATCGCCGCTACAATCAATTCAACACGAAACCGTCAGATCGGCGCACATTCTAATTCTCGCTATTTGCGGGCACGGTATGTGAAAATGAGTGGGAGCAAGCAATATGGTGGCTGGTATTCATTAACACTTGCCCGTAGTAGGCGTTTGGGCTTTGAGAACGGACAGCGAATCGGGAGTGGTTCAACCTACTTGAAAGCAAGTGGCAATTTCGCAACGACGGTGCATGAAATCACCACCAATGTCGCTATCGGCGGCTACTTATTGCCTAATGAGAACCTATACACCACTGATAATCAATACATAGGCAAAATCCTTGAAATCAGCGGATCACGCATTCGTTTCTATGAGCCTATCAAGGTCGCCTTAACAGCATCCAGCAAATTGAGAGGTGGCTGGCTACGCTTAATGCAATTCGGAACGACGACCGAAAGGGACACGGTGAACACCCCATCAAGTTCCGCCACTGGTTGGAATCATAACCTCATACCGACTGACATGCCAAAGCGTGGCACTATTGTGGGCAATCCAAACACCACACTCCAAGACAGTGCCAGTGCCCCTGTCAGCAATTACACTCTCACCTATGACGGTTGGGAAATAGTCAACGACAAAGAAGTCCAATTCAACATCACCAAAGTGGAGTCAACGAGTGCGGTAAAGGACATCACCGACTCTCTTTCAACAGATGCCGACCAACCCACATGGTTTGTGAACAACGACACAGAAGAACAGCACACTGTTGTCGTTTCGTGGGAGATAAATACCCCGACTGGTGGTGGGTATTGGGGCACAGCCAACGGCGGGCCTATCGTTCAAGGGCTTGGTGCTTCCCTCCCAGTTTGGTATTTGACGGCCAAGCCAATGGACGGCGGAAACATGGGCTTGCCAGCCGCAAACGCTGATTCACGGGGTGCCAGCCCTTCAACACATACAACAGGGCATGGGTATAGCCGATTCTCCATTGAAGGACTTAATTCATGCTCACTGCCCGACATGCCGCCACCCGACAAGCCGTTTGATGGGCCAGTGGTTGCAGGTTCAACCGAGGCTGATCCGTTTCAATGGACTGGGCTGAACGACGCTTTGGACGAACACCAAGAGGACAACCTGCTGATTACAAAAAGCGAGTTTGGGACTCAAATGGACGACGGAGGGCCGTTTCAAACGAACTGCATGGTTTCAACGAACGCAAATATCACTGGTGGAACTACAATCAAATTGTTGACACCAGCCACCAAAATATCAGCCCAATTCAACGACGGCGATGTCATTTATGCCGCTGATAAAACCGCTTTGGGCACGATTGCGGTTGGGGGAATCGCCGAAACCACCAACACCGCACTCACTGTCGTCGGGCCAAAAAGCATTGATAGTGGAGTGCGTGTCGATCATGGGTTTGGGAACACATTAAATGGTGATCCACCGCTTGGTGGAAACCGTTGCTACAACGCCTTTTTTTATTATTCTTGGGCACATGCAATCGGTTCGTTAAGCACTTTACGAACAGGAGGGGGTGCCGCACCGAACTCTTATTATGAACCCGGTGATGAAATCACCGAAAAAGGCGACAATTTGATTGGTTCTGTTCCTATTTGCCGGACTGTTAAGCGTCAAGCACCGGGGGCGGGTGGAATAATAGGTTCCGTTGTGCATATTGCCGACGGCAACGATTTGTTTTCGGACGCAAACAGGGACATTAAATCGTTCACCGTTGACACCAACGACCCGAACTTGATTTATCATGTTGGTGAAAAATTGTATGCCGAGGACATTTACTACAAGACTTCGGTGACGACAAATGCTACACCAGCGGGCGAAGTGTTGCTTTCTATTGCCGGAGGTGATCCGACATCAGCCGGATATGACGGAACACGAATTAAACCACACGATAGGATTTATCTAAAAAGTGGCGGGAATAGCATGGTCTTGATTGGAACTGTAAAGGCCGTTGAAACAGGAATGATTACACTAAAGGGGGCGTCAGCGACTATATGTGGCGCAAATGAAGACCTCTATGTTCATGCTTACATCGGGACAATCAAAAGTTTGCAGGAAACACAACATAGGACGAGCGTGCATGGATTTCTAAGCGGCACAGTCGCCAACAATTCAACAACGACCTTGAACTTCTCAACCAATGACACCACTGTATTCACACGACGGGTATTGCCCGGTTCAAAATTGGAAACCGGCGTCGGAACCCTTGTTGGAACGGTCAGTTCTGTGGGGGATAGGAGCATCACACTTGAAGCCAATAACGCCACCCCTCTCACCGCTAACAGTATTCTTCATGTCCGAGGAAACAGCGAATGGGCAATTGAATTAGAGAATAAATTGCATTTTGACAACGGAGCAGGACATGAGTTCTTTAACGATATAGCGAACACCACTGCAACAGGCCAATTTAGGCTAATTGACAATTTGAAATTGAGAGCCGAGTCTGTCAGTGCCCAAAGCATAACAATTGCAGATCCTAACGACCCATCACTTTCGGGCACTATCCTACGAGCCATAACGAGGGATGAACGCCTATTCAGCCCTGCGGTGAACTATGAAGCGGGGGTCAACAATCAAGGTGCCCTTAACACCCAAGCAAGTGATTGGAAATATACCCAAGCGCACCACAACGACGGCAATAATACCGGCTCTCGTTTTCTCATTGTCAAATCAACCGCTGGCGTGAAAAGTATTGACAATGAAACCTACGGCGGATCGCTGATGATGGATTATGCCGACACGGCAAATGGCAATTCGGGGATTTTGATTGGTGAGGATGGAAAAGAATACGGCACTATTTCTTCGGTTTTGGATGAAAGGACTGTCACCGTTGGAGGGACGACCTTCACTTACTCACGAATCAAATTGGCTACATGCGTTGCGGATATTCCCGAAGGAACTGTCCTTCATCGTGCGTCACCGACAATCACCCTCACCTCCGCCATCAACGGAAACACCCTACGACACGGGCAAATGCTGTTCAAAGGAAAGGACATCAATAAGTGGCAAGTCGCTCTTGAAAACGGACATAAAATCAACAGTCGTTTCCCAAAGTGGAATAACGCATACGGCGACCAACACGAAGAAATCACAAGCCTCACCAATTCCGATGTTGTGTTGAATAAGGCTGTTGTCAAGAACGGATTGAAGAGTGAAGTCAGCACTATTACAGCCTCCACTGTTGCACATACAGGTTCACAAGGGTATGTGCATAGACCATTCCGAACGGTGAGAGCCGTCAACACAGAACGGGTCAAGGGGTTGCACATTCCCAATGAAGCGATGGTTTGGGAGAACATAGAACTGGTGGACGACACTGGTGCTGAATTGACCCTTGAAGGTGGCTCTCCGTTCGGGACTGTGATTAAGGACTACAATTACAAACAAAACCGAATAGATCCTAAGACGAATACTGCCTCTTCGTTGCCTTCAACACCCGGCAGTGGTCTTGAGCCGAACTTAGAAATCCAATTGCCATCACAGGATGAAATACCGGGCAATATCATTGTCCGTAGCGGTCACGACCGTGTGCAAGCATGGCGGCACCTCTCATGGGGTATGGGTGGCCTAAGCGTCCCTCGTCCCGATGAACCGGGTGTGATCGAAGCAAACCAAAGTCCATTCACTGCTGTGGCGAATCCAAACCTGCAAAACACCACAGTGGGAGAAGCCACGCAGTTTGACACGAACGACAGGGTTCTGCACTTTCACCCAGTGCGGATTTTGCACGACACCCTCACCTCTCAATTCGGCCTCTCATTGAACAACACACCCGGTGCAGTGCCCAGTGGTTCAACACGAATGTTTGCCGCACATCGCCTTTCTGATCACACCGAGCGTGGTTCGGTGTTGCCCGAAACCCAAAACGGTATAATTCAAGCCACCAACATACACGCTCACCACCGCATTCGCTTTGGTCGTCAAGGCCACCATTTCGTTTCACCTATCACGATACGAGGAACACCCATGTCGCTTCGTCGTCAATTGCACAGATCTCATGGGTCGGCATATTCGTTGATGTTTGAAGCGGAAACGGAGAATAAGCACTTTGGTTTCCAATCGGGACATAATGATAGCGACGCAAATACATTCTTTTTGGACACTATGGAGGTCAAATCCGCCACTGAAAACACTGGGTCGTTTAGCGCAGACGGCCTACCTCACGCTGAAATTGAAAACAACGGGTTGCCGAACCATAACAGATTTTACAACGCCCAACCAAACGACGGGTATGATGTTCTCTTTGCACCCGGACAAGAGCATACAATGTCCGAAGGCGGAAAGGAACAGGTTCACTTTGTAGCCTCAAATCACGGAAAGGAATTAGCCAATTTTGGCGGCTACGGAAATGCGGCTCATAATGCCACTGTGGCTTTAGAACTCGCAAGTTCAAGAGTCGTCAACAACCGCTTTACGGCTGGTGAAGAGTTCACCGTCAACGGGTTCTTTGTCAACCAATACTTGCTCATGGGTGGTCGCCCAAGACCAGCACTACGAACCCTCCCGCACGAAAGAAGTCAAGTCGATCCATACGGCTACACCTACAACGGACACCCAGCAGGATGGCATCAGCCCCGTGTGGGAACTGAATTGGCTACTGTGCCGCCTCTCATCGCCCACGACCCCGAAATGGTGAATGCTTCGGCCACCCCAGTGCCTATTGTTGAATCGCCGTCCACCAACAATCAAGCCCACTTTACTCAAGTTTCGGCTCACAATGACCTTGCTTTAGTGTCGGCCAGCAATACGAACTCCGGTGCTACACCCGACGCATTCCTTTGCACATGGCTGGCTGAATACAGCCACCCTGCGCTGTTCGGCACAAGCCGTGAGCAATACATGACATTCCGATACCGAACAGCGGGTATGCCGAAGGCTGTCAACAACCCAGCCGTTCGTGGTTTGATGTTGAGGAATGCACATTCTATTGGTTCTCAAACAACAGGAACAGCGAAGATTGCTATGCCTTTTGAGCGACTTTATGCCTTTCAATGGCTACAAAATTATGGCTATAACGGACTGAACGCAGGAGGTCATGGGGCGAATTGGGGGACAAGAGCCGCCAGTGCTGTTCTCATGGGTCACTCCACTATCCGAGAGGCACACGGAACGCTTGAACTGCGACCGAATTATGTGTATCATGCCTACGGACGCCGAAAGAGTCGTGGTGAAGGTATCGGGGACGGACTCAACCCATACAAAGTCGTTTCAAGAACCATTTTAGATCAAGGGGCTTCGCAGATTTGGAATGAAGTGACGACCGTTGAAAACGCTATGGTTGCGGTGGATTGGAGCCGCCGTTTGCCAGTGCGAGCATGGGGATTCCGAAGCGGCAGTGACGCACTGAATATGCTTGCTGGCGACCCTGCTGAAACACTCACCTCTCAACAAAAAATACAAGCCTCCGGTCGTTTTGACGGAGGAAAGCATGACACCATGAATACACTGCCTGTGGGCAACGACTGGCAAACCCTGTCGGCTTATACAGGCGTTGAGCGAACAGTGCCCATTGGCGTTGTTATGAGTGAACACACGAATGAAGGATATGACCTTGAAGGCTTCACCCGCCTCTCAAATAAAGCATGGGAGAAAGGCGAGAATCCAGCCGGTATGGGTCGTGTTTTGGATATGGAGGATGTTGGGCTTGTCAAGCCAAACGCTCTCCCAGCGGGTCTTGTTCATTCTCACCGAACCGAGTTCACCACAGTGACGGGGACTTCGGCTAAGTTCCTTCATGCTAAATCACTGAACACTGGTTCAGATCCTATCATTGGCTTGAATCACCATAGCGGTGATGCTACTTTGGCCGCAGGTTCGGTTGAGGCTGTCACCCAATCCAGTGCGTTTGGGGGCGGAAGCACCTTCATTCATCACAAAGGAAACAACCTTCACCTCAACGCACATCCTGTCGATCACAAGGTTAGCAGTGGGGATTTGACGCACTTCCCAGCACATGGTTGGGGGCGTTCATTGAACATGAAAAATAAAAATGAGGCCGAAAGAGGGATTATGCCTATCCCATTGTCGGAAATCGCCGATCACAGGCAGGTGCAATCCGACTTATCACCTCGTTTGGGTATGGTTGTTGAAACCGAAAGCGAACGCTCCACAGGAAAGAATGAAGAATACATTGTCACCAGCACCAAAGCCGTGTCTTTACATAGCGATTTGGCGGTCGGTCAGCAGTTCCCATTAACCCCGTCTTGGGTTCAAAGAACAAAATGGACAAAGTTTGCTCAAGGTGGGCAAACAGCCGCCGCTGGGCCGGATAACACATACGGTGGGCAAGGACAACCAAACCAAACAGAACAAATGCCACAGTGGAGTTTGAACAGGGAAACGCTCTTTGATGCACCCAGCAATTCCGACACCGTGCGTATGTTTGATAGCAAAGGTGTTCAAGATCATTGGGCTGTTCGTGGGTGTGGGGATTTGCCAGCGTGGGGCGGAGTATATATTCTCCGTAAAACATGGCTTGAGCGACCCGAAAACGACAACAACCGCCGAAGTGTGATGCCTTATGACGCCGGTAATGCTTTGCATCAGCAAAACCCTGCGCCTGTAAATACAGTGGATCAGCCTGTTCGCAAAACAGCCGACTACATCATGCGTATGGTGCGTCCTCTCAAAGTGTTCGGTTTCACAACACGAAAGGACTGGGACAACACAGACCAATTCACTCAAGATGGGTGGCTCTTAGGGCCATACAACACTCTCACAGTCAGCAATAAGGCACATCAGCCCTTCACCCGTGACAAACGATACGGTATGTTTGAAATGAACCAAAGCAAAATGCCCGGAACGATTGAGCCTATTGCATCCCGTGTGGACACTGCGCCGACAATGGCTTGGCCGGATGCCAACGACAGGGATGTCACTTGGCACTTGATACCGAGCGCAAACATGCTTCAACACTTCAAGTCCGATGCCGCAAGAAGGGACGGGGAAGGTGCTTTGTTGCCTTCAATTGACCCCCGATATTCACAGTCCACACATCCGGGCGGAAAGCATGTAGTATCGCAGACTGAAACGCAATTCACTACTCAATCCAATTTGGCTTTGATGGATCCGTATAACCGAAGAGGTGCCGATGAGAAGGTTGTCAAGGAACAAGCGGATTTGGCTATGACAACACTCGGCCCTAAACAAAAAATCTCAATTGATGGAGGGTCTTACATGTATGTCAAAGACGCAACGGTGTTCCCTGCTACTGGAACGCTTGTTATTATCGGCCTCACAGGCCAATTGACATACGACGCAAGGGATGAGCAACGGTTGACTATTTCGGCCAGCACAGGCCAATGTGGGAGCATAAACGACCTTGCTGGCTACGAAGTTTATTTCGGCAAAAACGGTGATTCAACAGCCGCTACGGTCGCTAACATTCACCCATCAAAGCACTCGCTTGTAGTCGCTCCGTCGTTCGTGGACAATGCCGTGTCAATGGGTCTTTCACTGCCGGACAAATGGGACGCTACTGACAGCGGCGATACCCAAACATTCAGCCCGAACATATCCTATCGGGGCATTGGGCACTATGAGCCATCGGACTTCAACATGCTCACTCCCCAGCGGTTCGTGCTGAACGACGGAGCAAAGGAAGGAGTCATTTCTTACGCTAAAAACCCCGGAACTGGCGGTTTAAGCACCGTTTATGTTGACGGCAAGGCACTCTCCACCGACTACTGCCCTCCGTATATGATTGACGCTGTAAAAAACAAATGGCGTATTGCGGGAGCCGATGTCGTGTCCGGTGAGGGCAATTGGCAAAAGAACTTACTCAAGTTCCGCAATATCAACGGCGACTCACTATCCGGTGGAGGTATGTCGCTCGGAAAGGTGCGTTTAGGCCACTACATGGCCGTCGGAGTGCGAACCACAGACGCCGCATTGATGTTGCTAAATGACATCGGAAAGTCACTTCCGGGTGCAGATCTTCTCCCGTATGAAACCGTTGTTGAACCGACAAAAAGCGACTCCGCCATTTATTCATACCCGTCAACATCAATAGGCCAATTCGTCCGATTAAAAAATGAAGTCGCCCTTTCAGCCTTTGTCAATGCTCACCCGTCTTTGCTTTCAAGTATTGATCATAGCAGTGTATTTGTGAGCAGGGATGCAAGGGGAGTGGGGGTGCTTGACACTATCCGTTCTTTGTCGCAAATGGATGGACGACAATTGCTACTGGATGAAACAGGCCGTATTCTTTACACAGGCAGTGTGTTCGTTGGCCGAGATAGGCGCATAGGGTCGTCAAGTGGCCCACAGACCATTGAAGTATCGTCTATGCTTGAAATGGCGAACCATGTCGTTGTTGAAGGTGATCAAATCGCCCAAAATGAAAGGGTTCGTGCCGAGGTAAAGGACTTAGAAAAGGCCAAACAAATGGGCGGAGATGGCAACGAAGAAGGCGTTCTCCGAACAGCCGTTCAAATGGTGCCGGGATTGAAAGAACCGAGCCTTGCTTTGCGTATGGCGAAGCAGTTTATGAATCGCACAGAATCGGGTGCCGCTATGTTGAGAGTCAGTGGCCTTGTCAAAGCAAATCATATACAGCCCGGTGAAATTATCGGCGTTGACTTCACCAATGAAGGTATTAAGGGCCAATTTGCTGTTTTTGAAGTGTCCGTGAACAGCACCACCGGCTTCACTGATTTGGTGATAGGACAATATGAGAAGGGTATTGAAGGTATTCTCGCTGACCTCTTATCGTCCACAGCCGCAAACGCACAGCAGGATCCGGCTCGTTTGAAAGACCGAATGGAATTGTCGTTAAGTGGTTCAGTTCGCTTAGTCGCCGCCAGCCGTGTGAGAACCCGTCTTGTCAACAACACACGCCTCATTATTGGTGGTCGTTGGCGAGATGCTTTAGTGAACAACCCATTAGGTGCAATTGGCCTCAAGGGTGGTGCTACTGGTGTTCTCAAGAACGGGGCTATCAACGCCAACAGCACAACCGCTATTGCCGTTGACTCCATTGACGCCACCACACGCTTTGCGGTAGGCGATAGGGTCTATACCCTCGCCGATGCTTATGTTGGTTTAGTGCAAGCAGTGGTCGCAAACCAAATCACGCTGACAGCCAATAACGCCGTAGCCATCGCTGACAACCTTGAATTGAGGGTAAAGTCAAAGAGGGCCGACCCAGTGGGTCATTCTAAGTCAGTCTTTTACGAGGTGAAATAATGCCAATACTTGATGGAATAAAAGCAAAATTGACAGACCATTTACAGACACTCGTTAGCCAAATGAGTCTTGGGACTTCGGGAGGCCAAGCCTCACGACGAGATGGTGGTTCGGGGAATGTAGCCTTATCCACAACGCCAGTCGTGCAACGAGTGGACGACCGAACCATTTCAGCAAATGCCATTTTCACTACGGACATGATTAGTTCAGCCGATGTCAAAGAAGTGGTTTTGCATGGCGCAACACCTCTTGATAACCCAGCCTTTAGGGCTTCTTTCGTTCCGATCAGCAAGAATGCTACAAATGAGATTCGTGTTGATGTCGTCATGGAGGTGCGATAATGGGAACAACAGGCATAACAGAAGGGCACGAAAAAACAGGGACAAACGCAACATGGCAAGCAGACGGATTGAGGGATAGCGATGTGCTTTCATCGGCGACACTCACCAATTTCGTTGAGCGAGGTATTGGAAATGGTGTTATCCCTATCGGACTTACAAATTATTCAACCGACAGCGGGGGGACAGATCGAAACAACCCCATAGTCGGGAACTGTGTCGTT